>Ga0209057_1000043_pt1 | contig 99990 bp, 84 predicted proteins | sample GraSoiAngelo_146_FD_185903 | JGI IMG/M metagenome (GOLD analysis project Ga0209057, IMG submission 185903) | Grasslands soil microbial communities from the Angelo Coastal Reserve, California, USA - 14_1009_05_30cm (SPAdes) (version 2) | ecosystem: Environmental > Terrestrial > Soil > Grasslands ...
AAGTCAACTCGATAGTGCCATGGGCGCTCGGACAAATCGGCGACAAAGGCGCGGTGGCCCCTCTACTCGATGCTCTCGACGCAGACAGTCCATCGATCCGTGTTCTCTCGATCTATGCGCTCTAAACGCTGAATGCGGAAGAGGCGCTCCCTCGATTGATCTCGCTGTTGGACGATCACCGGAAGTCCAATTTCGGTGCCCAGGCCTCGGTCGCAGAAGCCGCCGGGACGGCGATTGCGAAGCTCCGGTGATCCGTTAGCCGCGCACGTTGCCGAGGAAAGCAAGGGGCCGAAAGGGGGGCCGAAGCCCCGAACCTGAATCGGCCCCCCTTCTCAACTGCGCTCCCTTGGTGACTTGAACCGGTCACGTCACGTCGACACGAGTGAGCGTTGGCCACCAACTCGGTGTCTGACACGAGGTTGCACGCGCAGGCCGGCGCAACGGAGACGGCGTTCCTTGCCGTCTCTGTCACCGGTCGCAATCACATGCACTGTCGCAGCCGGGGCGTGAGCGACCCCCCTCTTTGGCGCGCTGCCTGACCCCGCGCCCTGTACGGTGGGGGTCGCTCACGCCCCGATTGTCCCTCGGATGTCCGGCACGAACGGTCCTGTGAACGAGCAGTCCGTCATCCGCTCAGGTTCCGGGAAATGTAAATCGTCGCCGGAACACGAGTCCAAGACCGCGTCCGGATTGTAGCGGGCCACGTCCATTGATCGATCGGCGCGCACCGTCGAGACAAATCGCCGCGGAAGAATCCGTGCGGATCGGAATCGCGAACCGCGTTCCGGGCCACGATGATGCCCGCGAACACTGCCGAGAAGGACGACGTTAGATCTTGGGTCGGGACGGCGTTCATAAGACAGAACGTGCGACGTTCTGCCGGTGGGCTTGTATCAACTCGCTGTCTCCCAACGCGTGCCGCGGCATTCAGCCGTGCGCATCGCTTCTGATCAAGCTGCAGCCCACTTACCGCCGGCCGGTAGGCCATCACGACGAACATTTTCGGGCTCGCCTCGCGTCCGTCAAGACTCTCGCTGCGCTCGACCCAGCTACGCTGGGCTGGCGGTCTTGACGGACCGCTCGGTCGAGCCCGATGAGAGCTCTTACGTGATGGCCCTGGGAATCACTGAACTGGATCACCGCGACGAGCGAGTTGAACGCAAGTGGACGAATCGCCGATCCCAGTAGCAGATCCGGGCGCCGTTGCGGCGAACGGCTCGCGCGGATCTTGGCGCGACCAAGACCGGAATCATCGCACCGGTAAGGACAGTGCGGCGGTCACCGAAGAGATCCTCACCTACGATGAAGCAGCGCGACTGTTGAAAATTTCGGCGAGAACGCTCGAGCGCTGGACGCGAGAGGGCCTCGTTCCGTATATTCGACTCCCGCAACGAGGTCGCTCGTCGGGAGTTCGTTTTTCGCGGAACGAGCTGCTTCGCTGGTTGCGACGCCGGACAGTCAGAGCGCGATGAGCAGATACAAGACCAAGGGCGTGTACTTTCGCGACGGCGTCGCGTACATCCGTTACCAGGATGAACGCGGCGTCGACGTTCGCGAGAGCACGAAGCAGCGATCCGCGAAAGTCGCGGAGGACATTCTCGCCAAGCGGAAAACCGAAGTCGCGACGCGCACGCACTTTCCGACGCGCGCATTCGATGCCGTGACGTTCGCCGAGCTCGCCGACTACTGGTGGCAGGCGCACGGCTCGAAGACGCGAAGCCAGTTCGACTATCTGTATCCGCGAGTGCTGGAACACTTCGGCGAGAAGCGAGCGCGCGAAGTCACACCCGACGTCGTCGACGCGTTCCTGGAGCACCTGGCCACCGAGCGAAAACTTTCGGCGTCGAGCGTAAATCATCACCGCACGATCGTGAACGGCATTTTCAATTTCGCCGTGAAGCGCGGACGGTTCGACAGGAATCCTGTCGCCGCGGTGAGGCAACGTCCCGAGCCGCCTGGCCGTGATCGGATCGTCTCGCCGGCGGAGTTCCGGATGCTCTGGGACAAGGCCGATGGCGATCGTGAGATGCGTCCGTTCCTGGCGCTCGCCGGAACGACGACGATGCGGAAGAGCGAGATCCTCTCGCTGCGGTGGGAACGCGTCCATCTCGAGAACGCGCCGTACGCGACGCTGGTCCGCACGAAGACCGGACATCAGCGCCACGTTCCGATTCCCCAGTCGATCGTGAAGACGCTGAAGGCGCTACCGTCGCACGGGAAACACGAATATCTCTTCCCGTCGCGCCCAACGGCGCGATGTCCAGAGCCGCAGCGTCCCTACCGGTGGGACTTCGGGAAGCAGTTCCGCGCGCTTGCGAAGGCGGCCGGCATCCAGAACGTCCGCATTCACGACTTGCGGCACGCAGGAGCGACGATCCTCATGACGCTCGGCGTGCCGGACCCGATCGTCGGCAAAGTCACAGGACACCGCTCACGCGAGCTCGAGCGCTATCAACACCTCACACCGGAGTTGCGTGCGCTGACCGTGAACTTGATTGCGACGGAGCTGTTCAGAGCGAAGCGAGCCAGGAAGGAGACTGGCACACCTACCGGCACAGTGCGCAGTAGGCATGCTGCAGAAATTCTTGGGGAGCGCCAACACGTTGGATCTAAGCGAGATGTTGGCGGGGTCGACGGGACTCGAACCCGCGGCCTCCGGCGTGACAGGCCGGCGTTCTAACCAACTGAACTACGACCCCGAATCTCATTGCGGATCGCGGATTGGCGATTGCGGATTGGCGTGCAAACCCGAAATCCGCCATCCGAATTCCACAATACCAAGTGGGCGGTACAGGATTCGAACCTGTGACAGCCGGCGTGTAAAGCCGGTGCTCTACCACTGAGCTAACCGCCCTTACCGCCAAAGGGAACTATTATACGTTGCCTTCAGCGCGAGCAGCAACCACGCTACGACGAATCCGGCGACCGCGCGATGCTCGTGGTTGCCGATCGCCTGCGCGAAGCTGAATCGGCGGCGCGCGTCGTTGTCGCGCACGATCTCGCCGCGCTTGAAGCGATCGTAGAACTCGCCGAACACGCTGCGCAGATAGGCTTCTTCCGTCTTGATCGCTGCAGTGATCGTCAGCCCGAGGTACAGCGCGATCATCGCGATGACGATGAGGCTGTGCGACGCGATGCCGACGCCGAGGCCGATGATCGACGAGCCGACGTACAGCGGATGCGAAAACCAGCGGTACGGGCCGGACGATGTAACCTCGCGCGCCTTGTTGAGGTGACCGGCGGCCCAGAAGCGCAGCGCTTCTCCGGCGGCGGCGAGCGCGATGCCGACCGCGAACGATCCGGTCGTCGGCTCCGCCACCAGCAGCACGAGCGGGCCGAAGACCCAACCGAGGGCGACACGAAAGCGCGCGAGCAGCCGCGTGGCGATTGGCGCGTCAGACACGGGTCGGCTCTGCCGCGAGACGCCGGTCAATGGCGGCGGCGACCTCGCCGACGTCGATGTCGAGCAAACACATCCGATCGCGGGTGCACAGCCTCAGATGATGACACTGGCAGGACCCGTCGCGCGAAACGGTGACGTCGCGCGGCGAGAGCGGTCCGTTTCGCGACGGCCGCGTCGGCCCGTAGATGCCGATGATCGGCGTGCCGACGGCTGCGGCGACGTGCGTCGGCCCGGTGTCCCCGGAGATCATCAGCGCCGCTCCGCGCGCCAGCGCCACGAGATCGGCGATCGTCGTCGGCGGCGACACGATCGCCGCGCCGTCCGCGGCGGCGGCTACCTCGCCCGCGAGCGCCTGCTCGCCCGGCCCCCACAGCACGACCGATGTCAAGGCGTAGCGTTCGCGCAGAATCGACGCGATCGCGGCGAAGCGCGCGGGCGGCCACCGCTTGTTCGGCCACCCGGCCCCGGGATTGAGCAGCGCGTACCGTCCGCGCGCCTGCTGCGCGGCGTTCCTCGCCGCCGGCGAGTCGACGATCTCGATCGGAAATTCTACGGACGCCGACGTGATGCCCAGCGTCTGAAGCAGCGCGAGGTTGATGTCGACCACGTGCCGCGTCTCGCGCGGATCGTAGATGCCGCCCCGGCCCGGGTCGAACGCTTCGGTATAGAACAGCCGCGCGAACCGCTCGCGTGCGTAGCTCGACGCGAAGCCGACGACGCGCGCGGCGCCGGAGCTTCGCGCCAGGAGCGCCGACTTGATCAGGCCCTGAAGATCGATCGCGACGTCGTAGCCGGCGCGCCGCAGCTGGTCGACCGCGCCGACGAGCGACGCGCCGCCGCTTGCGTCGGATCGATCGTTGATGACGAGGCGGCGATCGATCACCGGCACGAGATCGAGGATCTCGCGGTGCTTTGCGCTGACGAGCCAGTCGATGCGTGCCGACGGAAACGCGCGGCGCAGCGCCGCGGCGACCGGGATCGCGTGCACGACGTCGCCAAGCGCGCCGAGGCGGACGATCAGGAAACGGGTCAAGCGCGCGCGATCCTTTTCAACAGGTCGCGCGTGGCATGGGTCTTCCGATCGCCGACGATGGCCGTGCGGCCGCCGTACGCCGCAACCGTGACGCGCTCGGGCACGGACTCGACCGTGTAATCGGTTCCTTTGCAGTGCACGTCCGGTTTCAAGAGCTTCAGCAGTCGGTCGACCGTTTCCTCGCCGAAGATCACGACATATTCGACGCCGCGCAGCGCATCGACGAGCTCGGCTCGATCCGATGCGGTCAGCATCGGACGGCCCGGGCCTTTCAGCTTCCGCTCCGACTCGTCGTCGTTGATCGCCACGACGAGCCGATCGGCTTCGGCAGCGGCGCCCTGCAGATATCGCACATGTCCTACATGCAGCAGATCGAAGCAGCCGTTCGCGAAGGCGATAGTTTTTCCCGCCGCCCGGTCGCGGGCAATCAAGGCGATGAGCTCGGATTCGTTGACAATCACGGACGGCGGCCCTGTGCGGGAGCCAGTTCGTCCGTCGCCTCGTGATCCGTCGTGATGGCGTCCGCGAGTTCTCGCGCCGACACAGTGGCGGTGCCGCGTTTCATGACCACGAGACCGCCCGCGTAGTTGGCGAGCCGGGCCGCCTCGAAGAACGATGCGCCGGCGGCAAGCGCCAGTCCGAACGTGGCAATGACGGTGTCGCCCGCGCCGGTGACGTCGGCGACTTCGTCGGATCCGAAGATCGGCACGTGGATCGTCGGCTGGTTCGGCTGGAACAGCGCCATCCCACGGCTGCCGCGCGTGATCAGCACGGCCTGCATCGCCGTTCGCGCCAACAGCCGCCGGCCGGCCCGTTCCAGGGCGCCCGCATCATCATTTATATAGATGCCCAGAACCTGCTCCACTTCAGACTCGTTCGGCGTGCACGTCGTCAGGCCGCGATAGTCGAGCAGGCGATATCTCGAGTCGATCAGCACCGGAACGGGCCGCCGCCGGCCGCGCCGCTCGACGGCCTTACGTACCGACGCGGCGAGCGCAGGCGTCACGAGTCCCGATCCGTAGTCCGACAACAGCACCGCGTCGCAGGCGTCGATTGTGGGCGCGATCTTCTTCGCGAGCGCGCGGCCGACCGACTCGTGGAGCGGCCACTCGGTTTCGCGATCGATGCGGACCACCTGCTGCCGAGCGGCATGGACGCCGCCGGCCAGGATCCGCGTCTTCACCGGCGTGCGATAGCCGCGCGATCTGATGACGTGGGTCCGCTCGACGCCGCGATGGAAGCTCCCGATCAGCCGGCGCCCTTCCACATCGTCGCCGACGATGCCGACCAGCCGCGAGCGGCCGCCGAGCGCGGCGACGTTGTTGGCGGCGTTCGCGGCGCCGCCGCCAACGATCTCGGTCGTGTCGTACTTGAGAATCAGGACGGGCGCCTCACGCGAGACGCGGGCGACGTCGCCGTAGATGAACTCGTCGGCGATGAGATCGCCGACGACCAGGATGCGGCGGCTCGAAAAGCGGTCGACGAGCCCGAGCAGCCGTTCCCTGCGCTCGGCCTCGCCGGGAAGAGGATGCACGCTACGCGCGATCAACATGCGTCAGTATCCAGCTCGCCGCGGCCGCAAGATTATCCACGATGGCGTCGGCGTCCAGGCCCGGCGGCCAGGAGGGCACGGGCGGCAGCTCGTCGCGCGTCGTCGTGCGTTTGCGCACGAGAATCGACCGCGCGCCGGCCGCGCGGGCAGCGCCGACGTCGAGCCACGTGTCACCGACGACGAACGACCGCGACGGATCGAGGCCGAGGTCTCGCGACGCCCGCTCAATCATGCCGCAGCCCGGCTTTCGACAGTCGCAGGCCTGCACGTACGGCTCGACCTTGCCCTGCGGATGATGCGGACAATAGTAGTAGGCGTCGATGCGGGCGGCGCCGGCCGCCACCTGCTCCGCGATGCGGCGATGTGTTTCGTCGACGAAGGCCTCGGTCAGGATGCCGCGCGCGATGCCCGACTGATTGGTGATGACGACGACCGGCAGGCCCGCGCGATTCAGCGCGCGAATCGCGTCGATGCTCCACGGAAAGAACACGATCTGATCGAGATGACGGAGATACCCGACGTCCTCGATGATCGTGCCGTCGCGATCGAGGAAGACAGCCGGAAGCCGCCCTGGGTCAGGTCGAAACGTCACAATGTTCGACGGGCAGCCGCGACGACCGCTGCGGCGCTGACGCCGCGAAGGCAACGATGATCGAGGGGACACTCGCGCAGCATGCACGGCCGGCACCACACGTCGTTGGTGACGATCGCGTGCGCGTCGCCCATCGGTCGGGTGGCGAGGTCGTTGGTCGGACCGAACACCGCAGTGACAGGGACACCCGCCGCCGCCGCGAGATGCATCGCGCCGGAATCATTCGTGACGAGGGCGCGGCAGTGCGCCAGCACGCCGGCGAGCGTCGGCAGATCCGTTTTGCCGACGAGATCGATCAAATGTAGGGCGGCGCTTTCAGCGCCGCCGACGCGGGCCTGACCGTCTCCGCCAAGACTACGGCGGTCCGTCGAAGCGTTTCGCGAAGGCGGAAAGGCCCGCGCCACACCGATCGTTGTTGAAACATCGGCCGCGCTGCCGATCATCACGGTCTGCACGCCGTCAGAGGCAAAATTGCTCGCAAGGTCGGCGAAGTATTCGGGCGGCCATCGCTTCGCTCCGCCGTACGCCGCGCCGGGCGCGATCGCGGCGAGCGGCGCGCGCCGATCCCACCCCCATTCGATCAACAGGCGCGCGCCCGCGCGGCGAACGGCGTCTCCAATCGCGAGACGCGGCTGGATGTCGCCGTGCGGAAAACCGAGCGCGTGTACCAGCTGTTGGTAGTACTCGACCTGATGCAGCCCTGAAGGAGGATCGATGGCTCGCGTCAGCAACGGACCGCGCAGCTGCGTGCGGTAGCCCCATCGCTGCGCGATGCCCGCGCGATACGTGATCAGCGCCGCGTGGACCGAGTTCGGCAGCAGCAGCGCCGTATCGAACGCGCGCGCGCCGAGGTCCGCGGCGGCAGCGCGCCACGCTCTTCGATCGAGCACGATCGTCTCGTCGATGCCGCGCGCGAGCTGGAAGAGCGGCGCGATCGCGGGACGCGCGGCGATCGCGATCGTTGCGGCGGGCCGACCGCGCCGCACGTCGTCGATCGCGGGCAGCGCCATCACGGCGTCGCCCAACCAGTTCGGCGCCATGATGACCAGCCGGTTGTTCATGTGGTACGGTGTCCCTTTCCGATGCCGAAGCTCGTCGACCCAGTGCTGTCGGTCGTGATGCCCGTGTATAACGAGCGTACCACGGTTGACGAAATCATTCGCCGCGTGCTCGCCGTTCCGCTCCGCATCGAGCTCGTCGTCGTCGACGATGGATCCGACGACGGAACGAAAGAGATCCTGGAACAGCTGCAGTGCGAGCTCAGGTTCAACCTGCTGCGCCAGAAGAACGCCGGCAAAGGCGCGGCGCTCCGGCGCGGCTTCGCCGAAGTAACCGGCGATCTCGTCGTCATACAGGATGCCGATCTCGAATACTCACCCGAAGAATATCCGCAGCTCATCGAGCTCATCTGCGACGACAAGGCCGACGTCGTCTACGGGTCGCGATTTCTCGGCCGGCATCGCGCGTTCATGTTCGCCCATTACATGGGGAACAAGCTCGTCACCTTCGCGACGAACGTTCTGTACAACACGATGCTGACCGACATGGAGACGTGCTACAAGGCGATGCGGATCGAGGTGCTGCGATCGATGAGGCTGAAGTCGAACGGCTTCGGGATCGAACCCGAGATCACCGCGAAGATCTTCAAACGCGGCTACCGTGTGTACGAGGTGCCGATCACCTACGCGGGACGCGGATACGAGCAGGGAAAGAAGATCACGTGGCGCGCCGGATTCGGCGCCCTGTGCGTGTTGCTGAAGTACCGTTTTACCGAGTAGGGGCGGACAATGTCTTCGCCCCGCGGAGCCCGTGTCACGTTGCGACGATGAAGATCGCGCTTTTGCAGATCAATCCGACCGTCGGCGATCTGTCGGGCAACGCGCGATTGATTGTCGACGCGCTCACCGAGGCCGGGCGGCTCGGCGCCGATCTCGCCGTGACGCCGGAGCTCGCGCTCGTCGGCTACTTGCCGCGCGATCTGCTGCTCAGCCCAGGATTCATCGACGCGAGCTGGCGCGCGGCCGGCGAGCTCGCCTCCAACGTGGCTTCGATGCCGCCGGTGCTCGTCGGCTTGCCGGAGCCGAATCGATCCGACGAAGGGCGGCCGCTCTTCAACAGCGCCGTGCTGCTCCACGGCGGAACGGTGGACCAACGGTTCCGCAAGGCGCTGCTTCCGACCTACGACGTCTTCGACGAGGATCGCTACTTCGAGCCGTTCCACGGACCGCAGATCCTCGAGATCTGCGGACGGCGGCTCGGGGTCAGCATCTGCGAAGACATCTGGAACGATCGCGACTACTGGAAGCGGCGGCGATATCACCACGATCCGATCGACGAGCTCGCGCGCGTCGGGGCGACATGCGTCATCAATCTCTCCGCCTCGCCGTTCACGGCCGGCAAGCACCACCGGCGCGAAGAGATGATCGGCAGCATGGCGCGGAAGCACCGCGTGCCGGTCGTGTATGTCAACCAGTTCGGCGGCAACGACGATCTGGTGTTCGACGGCCGCAGCTGCGCGTTCGACGCCGGCGGCGCGCCGGTCGCCCGCGGCCGCGCCTTCGAGGCAGACGTCGTCATCTGCGACATCGATTGCGCGCGGCCAATCGCGCCGCCGGCCGATACGACACCCGAATCGGAAATCTGGCGCGCGCTGGTGCTCGGGACACGCGATTACGTACGGAAGTGCGGCTTCAGCTCGGCCGTGCTCGGCCTGTCGGGCGGCATCGATTCGGCGCTCACCGCGGCGATCGCCGTGGACGCGGTCGGCGCCGACCGCGTGCTCGGCGTCCTGATGCCGTCTCCGTACTCGAGCCGCGGCAGCATCGACGACGCGAGCCTGCTGGCAGCCAACCTCGGAGTCCGCACGCTGACGCTGCCGATCGAGTTGCCGATGCGCGCGTTCGACGAGACGCTGTGCGAGCCGTTCTCGACCGGATCGTGCGAGGTCGCCAGGGAGAACCTCCAGGCACGGATTCGGGGCACTCTGCTGATGGCGCTGTCGAACACGAGGGGGGCCCTGCTGCTGACGACGGGCAACAAATCGGAGCTATCCGTCGGCTACTGCACGCTTTACGGCGACATGAACGGGGGGCTGGCGGTAATCGCCGACGTGCCGAAAACAATGGTGTACCGAATCGCTCACTGGCGGAACCAGACGGCCGGGCGGCCGCTGATTCCTGAATCGAGCCTGACGAAAGCGCCGTCGGCCGAGCTTCGACTGAATCAAAGGGACCAGGATTCGCTGCCGCCGTACGACGTGCTCGACGATATCCTGCAGCGGCACATCGAGCAGCATCAGCCGGCGCGTGAAATCGTCGCCGCCGGGTTCGATGCGGAGACGGTCCGGCGGGTGCTGAGGCTGGTCCGGCTCGCCGAATTCAAACGCAAACAGGCTGCGCCCGGATTGAAGGTCACGGATCGGGCGTTCGGAACCGGATGGCGCATGCCGATTGCGGCTCGGGTCACGGAAGGAACATGACAAAGGTCCTCGTCACAGGCGCCGGCGGATTCATCGGACACCATCTCGTCTCCTACCTGCGGAAGCAGGGGCACTGGGTCCGCGGCGTCGACATCAAGCATCCGGAATACGCCGCGACCGACGCGAACGAGTTCGTCATCCGCGATCTGCGCGATCCGGCGGCGGCGCTCGCTTCGGCGCGCGGAGTGGATCATGTGTACGCACTCGCCGCCGACATGGGCGGCATGGGCTACATCTCGTCCAACCACGCGCGCATCCTCCACGACAACACGATCATCAACTTCAACACGCTCGACGCGGCGCACGCCAGCGGCGTCGCACGATACCTGTACACATCGTCCGCGTGCATCTATCCCGAGTACAAACAGACCGAGACGAGCGTGACGCCCCTCAAGGAGGAAGACGCGTATCCTGCGCAGCCGCAGGACGCGTACGGGTGGGAAAAGCTGATCACCGAGCGCCTTTGCGCACATTACCGCGACGACTACGGCATCGAGACGCGCATCGTCCGCTTCCACAACATCTTCGGTCCGCTCGGCACGTGGGACGGCGGTCGCGAGAAGGCGCCGGCGGCCATGTGCCGCAAGGTCGCGAAGGCAAAGTTGACCGGCGCGCGCGAGATCGAGATCTGGGGCGACGGCGAGCAAACGCGATCGTTCTGCTACATCGACGACTGTCTCGACGGTCTCTCGCGGCTGATGGCGTCCGACTATCGCGAGCCGCTCAACCTCGGACAGGATCGTCTCGTCACAATCAATCAACTGGCCGACATCGTGTGCGAGGCGGCGGGCGCGACGCTCGTCAAGCGCCACGTGCCGGGTCCTCAGGGCGTCCGCGGCCGCAACTCGGACAACACACGGCTGCGCCAGGTGTTGAAGTGGGAACCGAGGATCTCGCTCGAAGAGGGACTAGGGCGCACGTACGTGTGGATTGAGGAGCAGGTGCGCCGTTCGCTGCTCGCTCACGCCTCGTCGAGCGGTTCCTGATCGAGATCGGCGGACGGAAACAGTCCTCGTTCCGTGTGCGTCGACGGCGCGGCATCCCGCCAGCGCCGGTGCATCCACAGCCACAGATGCGGATCGCGCCGCACGTACATTTCGAGCACGTCGGTGCAGCGCTGCGTGAACTCACGCGCCGCCAGGTCCGCATCCGCCGCGTCCGCGCGCGGCGGATCGACGGGATGCTCGTACACCATCCGGTAGCGGCCTCGGGCGAGCGGCAGCGCGAACACCGGCACGACCGGCGCACCGGTGCGCAGCGCGAGCGCGGCGATTGCCGGCGTCGTGGCCGCGGGCCGCTCGAAGAAATCGACGTAGATCGCGTCGCTGCTCATGATGTGCTGATCGATCAGCACGGCGACCCCGCGTCCCGCCTGCAGCATCCGCATCACGCGACGCATCGTCCCCTTACGGTAAATGACCGTATTGCCGGTTCGCTGACGGATGTCTTCGAGCAGCCGGTTCAAGTACGGATTGTCGAGCGCGCGGCCGATGACGCCGACCGGTTCCACGCGCAGCGCGTGCACCAGCGCCTGCAGCTCCCAGAACCCGAAGTGGCCGGTCACGAACAGCACGCCCTTGCGCTGGGCATACGCGCTTCTGGCGCGCTCCTCGCCGTCGATCTCCACGCGCGCGAGCATCGCGTCGGGCGACAGCGTCGCGAATTTCAGCAGCTCCATCAGCAGCCGGCCGAAGTGGCCGAACGCGCGGCGGGCGATGGCGCGGCGCTCGCGCTCGGAGCGCTGCGGAAAAGCGGTGGCGAGGTTCTCGTGCGCGACGCGGCGGTGCGTCGCATCGACGGCATACAACGCGAAGCCGAGCATGGTTCCTGCGCGCCGGACGGACGCGTCGGGCATGATGCGTACGAGCGAGAGCATCGCGCGGACGAGGCCGTATTCGATGCGCTGGCGCACGGACATCATCGTGCCGGAGCGGCGCCGGTCCCCCCGAGCCGTTCGAACAGCCAGTCGCGAAACCTGTCGGCGGGCTCGACGCCGAAGACGAGCGGCACGGCGGCAATTGGAAGATCGCCGAGATCGCATGCGGCCAGACGCACCGCATCCTTTTCCGTCGTCAGGATGATCGCGGACCGCGCCGCCTGCGCCGCCGCGGCAATCCGCTTCACGTCGCGCGCGTCGAACGGATGATGATCGCGGAACGTCATGACGTCGGCGATCTCCCAGCCGGCGGCGGCGGCATCCGCTTCGAAACGATCCGGCCGGGCGATTCCGGTGACGAGATACACCCGCGATCCGCCGGGGACGACGACCGAATCGCGCGAGGCCGCAATCATCCGCGGTGCGGCGATCGTCCGGGTCACGCGGAAAACCGTCCGGATTTTGAGCGCGCGGGCGATCCGCTCCGCCGCAGTGTCGTAGGAAGCCGTGACGAGCGCGGCGTCGGCAATGGCGGCCGCTGACAGCCGTTCGCGCAGCCGGCCCGCCGGCAGCGGCTGATCGGCGAGATCGTCTTCGGAGACGAGAATCAGATCGACGGCCCGCGCGAGCTCGACGTGCTGAAATCCATCGTCGAGAATGTGGACCGTCGCTCTCAGCTTGCGTTCGGCGAGGCGTCCCGACAGGTAGCGGTTCGCGCCGACGAGGACTGAAGCGCCCTTGACCGCCCGCGCCAGCATCAGCGGCTCGTCACCCGCGGCGTCGAGCCCGGCCAGCACGGTCAATCCATCGGACACGACGGTGACGCCATCGCGCGGCTTGCGCCGCGCGTATCCTCGCGTCAGGATCGCGGGCCGCTCGCCGCTCGCGACGAGCAGCCGCGCGATGTACTCGACCATCGGCGTCTTCCCGCTGCCACCGACGCGCAGGTTGCCGACACTGATGACAGGCTGGTCCAGGCATTTGCGCCGCGCCGGATCGCGCTCGTACCACCGGCGCCGCCAGGCAGCCGCCGCGCCGTACGCCGCTGAGAGGGATGACAGAAACACTCAATGCACGAGTCGGAAGGGACGCACTGTGGCGCGGCCGCGACGTCCATCCGGAGGCAGGAGCTCGACGATCACCTCGAGCGTTTTCGTTTTGGCGCCGCGGTTCGCCTCGACGAGGGCGCGCGCGGCGGCGCCGAGCCGTGCGCGTCGCACCGGATCGGTGACGAGCGTCAGCAGCGCGTCGTCGAGCTCGCGATCGGACTGCACCTGCAGCGCGGCATCGTTGCTGAGGAACGTATCGGCAATCTCCTTGAAGTTGTGCATGTGCGGACCGAACACGATTGGTTTCCCGAAGACTGCCGGCTCGAGGATGTTGTGTCCGCCGTGATCAACCAGGCTGCCGCCGACGAACACGGCCGTCGCCACCTGGTAAAGCTGCGCCAGCTCGCCGATCGAATCGAGCACAACGACGTCGGCGCGCGGCTCCGCGTCGATTGGCAGCTCGGAACGCCGGACGGTGATGAATCCGGCATCGCGCGCGAGCCGTTCTGCTTCGCCGAACCGCTCCGGATGCCGGGGCGCCACGACGCACAGCGCGCTCGGGGCCAGCGCCTTCACGCGCCGGAACGCATCGAGGACCGCCGACTCCTCGCCTTTCATCGTGCTGCCGGCGACGATGACCGTGCGGTTCGGCGACAGCCGGAAGAATCGAAGCACGCGCTCGCGCGGCTTGCCGTGCGCGGCTGGAGCCGGCCACTCGAGCGAATCGAACTTCAGGCTGCCGGTCACCGTGATGCGCGCGGGATCGGCGCCAAGATCGACGAGACGGCGGGCTGATTCGTCGCTGTGCATGCAGAACCGATCGACGTCGGCCAGCACGCGCGCGAAGAACGGTTTGATCAGGCGGTAGCGCGCATACGACCGCGCCGAGATCCGGCCGTTGATGAGCGCCGTCTTCACACCGCGCCTGCGGCACACACGGAGCAGGTTCGGCCAGATCTCCGTCTCCATCATCACGAACAGCTTCGGCCGGACGAGATTCAGCGTGCGCGTCGACGCGAACGACCAGTCGAACGGAAAGTAGAAGACGCCGTCGATGCTGGAGAGGCTGCGCCGCGCCACCTGCTGCCCGGCGATCGTCGTCGTCGAGAGAAACAATCGCAGGCGCGGGTATCGCGCCTTGAGATCGGCCGCGAGCGCGCGCGCCGTGAGCGCTTCGCCGACCGACACCGCGTGGATCCAGATCGATTCGTCGGCGTCGATGTTGAACGAGATCGGAAGGAATCCCAGCCGCTGACGCAGACTGCCGATGTACTTCTTGTACCGAATCGCCTGATACAGGAAGTACGGCGACACGACGACGAAGACGACGAGCGTGAGCAGGCTGTACACGACATACATCGGGGATGCCGCTATTGTAGAATGAAATGTTTGTGCCGGAGGCGACGACATGGCTGTCAGGGTTGGCATCAACGGATTCGGGCGCATCGGGCGCAACATCATGCGCGCGGCGCTCGGCGATAAGAACGTCGATTTCGTCGCGGTCAACGATCTCACCAGCGCGCACACGCTCGCGCACCTGCTGAAGTACGACTCGGTGCTCGGCAACCTGCACGCGACGATCGAAGCGAAGCAGGACGCGATCGTCGTCGACGGCGACGAGTTCAAGGTGCTGTCACAGAAAGATCCGGCGCAGCTGCCGTGGAAGGATCTCGGCGTCGACGTCGTGTTCGAATCGACCGGGCTCTTCACGAGCCGTGACGCGGCGGCGAAGCACATCACGGCGGGCGCGAAGAAGGTCGTCATCACGGCGCCGGCCAAGGGACCGGACGTCTCGCTCGTGCTCGGCGTCAACGAGGCGACCTACGATCCGGCCAGGCATCAAATCATTTCCAACGCATCGTGCACGACCAATTGCCTTGCGCCGCTGGCGAAGGTGCTGCATCAGACGTTCGGCATCCAGAAGGGGTGGATGACGACGATTCACTCCTACACGAACGATCAGCAACTGCTCGACCTGCCGCACAAGGACCTGCGGCGCGCGCGCGCGGCCGCGCTGTCGATGATTCCGACGACGACCGGCGCGGCAGTCGCGGTTGGTGAAGTGCTCCCCGAGCTCAAAGGAAAGCTGGACGGCATCTCCGTCCGCGTGCCCACGCCCAACGTGTCGCTCGTCGATCTCGCCGCCATCCTGAACAAGCCGGCGACTGCAGAGGAAGTGAACGGCGCGTTTACGACCGCGGCAAACGGACCGCTGAAAGGGATCCTCACCGTGTCGCACGACGAACTCGTCTCGATCGACTTCAAAGGCAACAAGCACTCGTCGATCGTCGACGGTCCGTACACCAAAGTAATGGACGGCAATTTCGTCAAGGTCCTCTCGTGGTACGACAACGAGTGGGGCTACTCGAACCGTTGCGTCGATGTTCTCCGGCTGCTGGTGAAACGCGGCCTGTGAAACTCTCGGTCCGCGATCTCGATCTGAAGGGCAAGCGGGTCTTCGTGCGCGTCGACTTCAACGTGCCGCTGAAGGACGAGCGCATCGGCGACGAGACGCGGATCCGCGCCTCGCTGCCCACCATCCGGCTCGCGCTCGACGAAGGCGCGACGGTCGTCCTCGCCAGCCATCTGGGCCGGCCGAAAGGCAAGCCGAATCCGCAGATGAGCCTGCGACCGGTGGCGGATTGCCTGGCCGATCTCCTCGACCGTCCCGTGATGTTTGCCACCGACTGCATCGGCGACGAAGCGAGACAGGCCGTCGACGAGGTCCATTCCTCGCACGGCGTCGTGCTCCTGGAGAACCTGCGGTTCCATGCAGACGAAGAGAAGAACGATCCGCAGTTCGCGGCTGCGCTCGCGTCGCTCTGCGACGGCCTGTACGTCGACGACGCGTTCGGCGCCGCGCATCGGGCACATGCATCGGTGGAAGCCATCACGCGTCACGTGCGAAAGTCGGCGGCAGGGCTCCTGATGGAGCAGGAGCTGAAGTATCTCGGGCACGCCCTGGAGTCGCCCGAGCGGCCGTTCGTCGCAATCCTCGGCGGCGCGAAGGTCTCGGACAAGATCGAGGTCATCGAGAACATGCTGGGCAGAGTCGATCGACTGTTGATCGGTGGCGCGATGGCCTACACCTTCTTCAAGTCACGCGGTTTTCCGATCGGCCAGTCGCTCGTCGAGGACGACAAGCTCGACGAAGCTCGGCGCATCACCGAGGGAGCCGCGAAGAAAGAAGTCCGGCTCGAGCTCCCGATCGATCACGTCGTAACCGATCGCGTCGAGTCGGGTACGGCGCACGAAGTCCTGCCGGTCGACGACGCGCGCATCGGCAGGCGTTTCGGCGTCGACATCGGTCCGGCGACGATCGCCGGCTACGCCGCCTTCATCAAAGAAGCGAAGACGATTGTGTGGAACGGACCGATGGGCGTGTTCGAGATCGAGGCGTTCGCGACCGGAACCAACGCCGTCGCCGCGGCGGTTGCGTCGGTGAACGGCACGACGATTATCGGCGGTGGCGATTCCATTGCGGCCGTGAAGAAGGCCGGCCTCGCCGACCGCATCACGCACATTTCGACCGGCGGCGGCGCATCGCTCGAGTTCCTCGGCGGCCGCACGCTGCCCGGGGTTGCTGCGCTCACGGATACTGAAAGGACAACAGGATAGGCGGGATGGGCGGGGACGGCGGGAAAGGCGCAGGATCACCTCCTGCCCATCCCGCCCACCTGCCCCTCCCGCCTAAAGAGACATGAGGATCCCATTCATTGCCGGCAACTGGAAGATGTTCAAGACCGTTCACGAGGCCGTCGTCTTCGTGAAGGAGCTGAAGAGCGTCGTGAAGGACGTGGCCGACGTCGAGATCGTCGTCGCGCCGCCGTTCACGGCCGTCCACGCGGTGGCCGAAGCGGCGCGCAATTCGAACATCGGCGTCGCGGCGCAGGATCTCTACTGGGAGCGCGAAGGCGCGTTCACGGGCGAAGTGTCGGCGCCGATGATCAAGGAAGCGGGCGCGGAGTACGTGATCATCGGCCACTCGGAGCGGCGGCGGCTGTTCGGCGAGACCGACGCGACGGTGAACCGCAAGATCGTCGCGGCGATCGGCGCCAATCTCGCGTCGATCGTCTGCGTCGGCGAGTCGCTCGAAGAACGCGAGCGCGACGAGACGCTCGCGGTCCTGGATCGTCAGATCAAGGATGGCCTCGATCGGCTGACGGCCGAACAGGTGGCCGATCTCGTCATCGCGTACGAACCGGTGTGGGCGATCGGCACGGGGCGCAACGCGACGGCGGCGCAGGCCGGCGAGGCGCATGCCCACATCCGCACGCGGCTCCGTCAGTGGTTCGGCGGCGACGCCGCCGACCACTGTCATGTGATTTACGGCGGCAGCGTCAAACCGGACAATATCCGCGAGCTCATCGCGGAACCGGACGTCGACGGCGCGCTGGTCGGCGGGGCGAGCCTCGACGTGCGAGGCTTCGGGGACATCGTGAACAAGAGCCGGCAGGCTGCGGTATAATCAGGGTTTCCGGCCACCAAAAAGTTCTGAACGTATGATTCTTTATTATCTGCTCTCGGCGCTCTACGTGCTCGTGTGCATCCTGCTGCTGCTCGTCATCCTGATGCAGCAGGGCAAGGGCGACATGGCCGCGGCCTTCGGCGGCGGCAGCAGCCAATCGGCGTTCGGCGCGCGCGCCGGAGCGACCGTGCTGTCGAAAGCCACGACGGTTCTGGCGGTGCTCTTCATGCTCGGCGCGCTGGCGCTCGCGATCATGGGACAGAAAGGTCCTGGATCGCTGATGACCGGCACGGCCGCGCCGCCGGTGAAGAGCGCACCCGCCGCGCCCGCGCCGAAGCCGGTGACGCCCCCGACCGGCCCGCAGCAGCCGAAGTAGCGTCCGGTTTCAGGCGGATGTGACGTACGGTTTCAGCCGGACGGCCGATTGTCCACTTGCGGAAGTGGCGGAACTGGCAGACGCACCAGCTTGAGGGGCTGGCGCTCGCAAGAGCGTGGGGGTTCGAATCCCCCCTTCCGCACCAAACCCTAAGTAGCTAAGAAGGCAGTGACTTGCTCGGCGTGGACGACGCTTCGGCGTCGTCTGCGTGCGGGACGGAATCCGGAGTCTCTTTGCAAGAATTTGCAAGACTCTCGGACTGCGCTCTCGCCTGCTCGACTCGCAACAGCGCGAGACGGAGCCGGCGACTGGTGGTGTTGAGATAACGAGTCGTCGTGCTGAGGTTCCGATGACCGAGGAACTTCGACACGTCGGTCGTCAGGACACCGGCTTCTTCGAACCGCGAAGCGGCTTCGTGACGAAGATCGCGAAGCTGGAAGCCATCGAGAGCCGCCGCCTCCCGCGCGTTCTCCCAGGCCGTCCTGATCGATTTGACGCGCTCGCCGAGGCGATTGCCAAACACGCACGCGTCCGGCGGAAACGGCTTGCCTGATGGATCGAGCCGTCGCATGTCCAGCACGGCCAGGAGCCGGCTGGAAATTGGCAACCGCCGAGCTCTACGCGTCTTGGTTTTCTCCGCGCGAATCGTCAGCTCGCGCGTCTCCAAGTCCACGTCTTGCCATTGGAGCGAGAGGATCTCGCCTGGCCGGCAGCACGTTTCGAGCATCGCCGTGATGACGCCGCGAAGGTGCTGCGATGCCGCGTCGAACAGCTTGCGTTCCCTTTCCTGATCAGTCAGCCGTTCCTCGCGCGGCGACTCGGGATCCAGCCGAACCACGTTCTCGCCTGCCACCTTGAACGGTGTCGCGTGCAGCAGTCTCTCCCGGATGCCCCACGCGAACATCTTTCGCAGCAGCTTGAGATCGTGGTTGATCGTCACCGCCGAGCGCTTCTGCATGCGTCGATGGTGGCGATACGCTTCGATATCGCCGGTCGTGATCTCGGTGACAGGCTTCTCGCCGAACGTCGTCGGCGGTTGCGTTCCCGCCAGAACGAACGCGCAAATGAGCTTCAATCGAGAATCGTTGTCGCCAGGACGAACGAGCTGATACCCGCGGCGCGCACGCCATTCATCGGCGAACTGGCGGAACGTGAGAGGAGCGGGTTGCTGCGGCTTCGGCTGATGCGCGCCGTCCTTCGCCGCCTGGAACTCGCCGGCGCGGATCGCGCTGCGCAATCGCTCCGCCTCGACATCTGCCTCTGCCTTCGTCAGCTTCTTGCCGATGTGGCGTTCCAGCGAGAAGCGGTAGTGCTGCCCCTCCCACTGAAAACTGAAATGCCACGGGTGCGGGCACTTCGTCCACTTGTGCCGGCCGCAGCGACAGACTTTGCAGAGTCCGTCGTTGCGTCCGATGTCGACCTCGCGACCATCGCGAAGCCGTCGCGTTCCTCGTGTGTTCATACGCGCCTCCTTTCGCATCGACTCTACATCACTGGCTGCTCCCGTTGCTTCTGCTCCATCCACTCGTCGACCCATTCGCGAGTCGTGCGGATGTCGCCGCGCTGATTCAGGCGCACGGCTTTCAGCTTCCCGGCGCGGACCGCCTTGTAGATCTCCTTCGGTCCAGCGCCGACGTATGCCGCTGCTCGGCGTGCGGACCGCCAGCGGCACTCGCCCGCTTGATCGTTGGGCGTCTCAGGCGTTCGCGCGATCGGTTCCATGATCCGAACCTCCTCGCGCATCCGTGCGCGTCACGATCGCTCCTCGCGCATGTCGCTCCAGCCAAGCGTCGATCCATCCAGCTTTCAGCCGAATCGATCGTCTCCCGCCGATGCGCGCGTGATGCAGCTCGCGCCGCTCGCACGCCGTGTAGATAGTGTCGCGGCTCACGCCGGCGTACTCGGCGCCCTCACTCACGGTGAACCAGGTCTTCATGCGGCCCTCCCGCGTTGGTCCGCCATCTCGCGGACCGACGAATCAAGTTGTTGATTGGGATTTACGCGCCCCAGCGCGCCGGCGATGTGGGCGGCGCGCTATCGGATAGTGGGCGCGGATGTTGACATGACGCCAACATCAGGACCGCGTGGACATGTAGTGCACGCAGTGTGGGTGACGACCTCAGTGATCGCCTCTCTCCCACTTGCCAGCGCGAGGACGACTTCGAGCCTTGAGGTCGGAGCCGCCAACCGCCGCCACCGGCCGTCGCTCGTCCTCAAGGGCGGCGACGCTGAGAGCCGGGGTTTTGTTTGGAAGCCTGACGTCCGAGGTCCCGTGCGATATCGGACGGGATCACCTTGGACCGGACCTTCCGGTGCGCTCGATCGAAGGCGGTGTTGCGTTCGATCGGTGCGCGCTCCGCATGCGATAGTCGGACGCGGAGGTGGTGCCTTGGGGCACCGACGATGAACGCAGAATAGCGCCGAGCGAAATCGTCGTCAAACTCAACTGTGCTGTTGTTGAGGCTCAATCGCGTCCGCTGGTGCGCTTTCCCCACCAAACGGCGTCCAGATGGACTCTCGCGACCCCGCGCTCAGACGCGACTTGAGCAGCAACTCTTTGAAACGCGTCGCTAACCGATCGCTCAAGGCCGCGAACTGTGCGCCAGCGCGGAAGACTCCGCTTCGAGGCCTCGTAGAGCGCTTGGCCGGTTAGCGAGTCCAAAGGAATCTCAAACAGCTCCTCGGCTACGGCCAAGTTGTGAGCGTCGCGAACGTAAACTGTGTATAAGCACTCGCGCAGAAAAATGTTTAGGCCCTTCCGCGCGAGTCCCCAGTGTCTCGCGCCGCGAGGAAAGGCTCGCAGCAGCCCGTCAGTCGCGCGATCGAGCTCCATCTGAAACCGGCGCTCGTTGGAAGTGGAAAACCGACCAAGATCCAGATCACCGAGAAACGTCCGACCGGCACCGACGACACCGGTACTGCCTGCGCCGCGCATGCTTGAAGGGCCAAGGGAGGCCCGGGCAATGTGGAATTGAAGTGCAGCGAGCACTTCCTCCGGAAGTGTCGTCATGGGAGAGCCCGGTCAACGTCACCCAACGCAGACGCCAGAACGCCGAGAATCGGATGGTCCAGTCGAATCACCGTCACGCCTGTCGGTGCTGTTCTTCTCGTGTCGACCGGACTCAGAAAGAATACGAACTTGTGTTCGCCCGTCAGCGCCGCGACTTTGGCCACATCTCGCCGCAGCTTGTCATTCGAATCAGGGTGCGTTGCCGCAAAGGTTTCGGCGACGAACCGTCCACACTTCGATTCGACGTCCGCGCCCGGTGCGGTGCCGAGATTCAGCACCAGCGGGAGGCATTCGGGATGTTGTGCGAGCAACCATCTTGCCGCACCGATGCTCGCCAAGTACGTAAAGGATTGATTCAGCTGCTCGACGATGTTTAATGGCCGCGTTGAGTCAAGCGGATCGCGGTCGATTTCACCGAACTTGAGGAGCGCCAACGCGTTGAATGCAGAAGTCGAATTCAGGAGCTCCTTGAGCATGCCGATCGTGGCTTCTGCCGACGCGATGACGGCTGACTCAAGTCGATCCAGATCAGACAAGGATCCGACGATCTGTTGCTTCAAACAATCCCGGCTCCGGTCGTTTACTGTTCGATTGCAAAGCAGCATAGCGCAGCGGGTGATACTCGCGACAAACTCTGTCGGCCAATGCTGAAATAAATCGCTGTAGGCGCATACAGGTTGCGGCCATCACGCAAGTGCCGATCTCGGCTGCGCGCAGGCGCCGTCAACGCCCGAAGGCCCCGCGGAACGCGGGGTCGAAGCGAAGCGCAGAGCGTTGACGGCGCCGAGCACAGCGACAGAATTGGACGCGGGATGGCCGCGACTACGAAAGCGTCGAAATGCGTCACGGATCCAACCGCGAATTGCGCCTGAATCGTGAGGCGATCGTACTCGGGCGCGCGGCGCATTCCAGGCACTAATCGGCGACGATCACAACGCTCAATCACAGACTGACAAACCAGAGCGTGAGCGACCCTGCAGTTTCGCGCGAGGGCACGGCGCGCGCGCGTCAAGTGGGGTCGCTCACGCGATGGTTTGTGCGGTGTCGCGAACACAAACCACGATCGCGGGCGGCACAACGCGCCGCCCGGTCGTCACGCCGCGATCAGGCGCATCGCTTCCCGTTGCGCTGCGCCTGCAACAAGTCCCCGGGGTCGGCGTGTTGACCTCGACGGCGCTCGTCGCGAGCGTCGGGCACATTCATGCGTTTCGGCGCGGCCGGCAGTTTGCCAGTTGGCTCGGCCTCACGCCGCGCGAGTCGTCGACCGGCGGGCGTCGGTACCTGGGAGGCATCAGCAAGCGTGGCGACGTCTATCTGCGATGCTTGCTCACCCATGGTGCACGCGCCGTGCTGCTGACGGCGCAACGAACCGTCGGTCGTACCCCACAGCGCGCCACGGCGTTTCAGCGCTGGGCCGCCAGTGTTGCAGTGCGCCGCGGGCACAACAAAGCGGCCATTGCCGTCGCGAACAAGCTCGCGCGAATGATTTGGGCGGTCTGGAGAGCTTCGGCAGGACGGATGGTGATGTATGTGCGAACGAGAAGCGACTAAAGCCATCCACCGAGGTCATCCAACGATGATGTCTACCCGATGCCACCAAGTACGCCATGGGCGCCCTCAAGCATTCACTGCACAGTTGCTTCTTCTGCTATCAGCAGCGAACGACTACGTTGGAGGAGGAAGTCGCCTTCTTCAACCGGCGCCTGGGAGCGAGTCGGACCCTGGTGGATCTGCTGTCGCTGCGCCGACAGTACCGTCGGTCGTTCGCGTTTGTGATCCGATGCCTGCCTACCCTCGCGCGGCTCCACTTGCGGACCGCCCGGGATAACTGGTTCCCGCGCGCCGCATGACGCGGTGCTATCGTGCTCGGTTGCACAGAGCGAAGGTAGTCGGGCGGTATGATTCCGTGGACACTTATGCCGCCCAACCACGCGCTGGAGCCGTCGCGGCCGCCATCAGTGCTATCCTGTCGCCGAGCCGCGCGGCTCAGCGCGAGCGTTGGGCAGACCAACAGCGTCGAAGAGGTCAACTCCAGCTGGAACATGACCGACCTACGCATAGTTTCGGCGCAAGAGAGTGATCTCGGACAATACATCGATCTGCTTGAGGAAATCGCCGCCTGGCTCGAAGCTCGCGGAATCAAGCAGTGGCGCCCTGGGAGTTTTCGTCTTTCTGCGAACTACTACGCGGAATCGATAAGCCAGGGCGAAGTACAACTGGCCTTCGTCGGCGGCGAGTTAATCGGCACCCTTCGACTCTTGTTGCGAGATCCAATCGTCTGGCCGGAGGTCATCGAAAATGATGCTGTGTACGTGTACCACCTCGCGGTCAGGCGCACATGGGGCGACCAAGGCTTGGGTGCTCAGATGTTGGAATGGGCGGCCAATCGGGCCACGTCTCTTGGCAAACGCTACGTGCGCCTCGATTGCATGGCGGACAATCAATTCTTGGTTGAATACTACGTCAGGGCTGGGTTCGACGAGCGTGGTGAAATCGACGCGCCGTTTCCCGCTCCGGTCGGAACTTTGCGCCTCAGGCGCTACGAGAAACGACTTCGGATTCAGCCGACGGCTGCCCAACAGGCGCTTGCAGCCGTCGGCGCTCGGCGCGATCATGAAGCGCCGCGGCTGAAGCGCGGACGTTAGGCGGACAATTTAGAACGATGTCGATACCATTTGGCGCGATGCCAGCAGATCGGCAGCTCGCAACGCTGGGATGTGGCGTCGCTGCAATCATTCTCGGTGCAACCACGCCGCGAGTCGCGGCGCTCGTGAACGGTCGAACATTGTTCGTCAGCGTGTCGCCGATGCCGTGGTGGTTTTCGGCTCTGTTCGCCGCGTTGGCGCTTGCGGTGGCTGTCCGCGTCACGGGATGGGTGCTGCGCATTGCTCTCGTCGCGTTTGCGGTCAATCGCGTGTTGTCGATCGCCTCTGTTGCGCACGCCTTGTCGATCGGTCCCGTCACTGTTACAGCGTTGAATGAGCTATTCGGGTGTTCGTTGATGGTCGCCGCATGGCCGCACGCCGGCCGCCGCGCAAGAATCGCAGCGGTAGTTCTGTTCGCATGCTTCGCGGCGCTGGCCATTTGGCTCGGTAGCGGTCGCTCGAGCGTGATCGCATCGGTGTACGCCGCAGCCGCCTAACCACCGCTGCAGCCGACGAGCGGCACTGCAGCGTTGAATCAGATTCGGAAAATCGGAGTGCCGCTCGCGGCTGAGCGGCAGGACGTTAGGCCTCAAGCCCAATTGCGACGACATTTCGGAAAATCTTGGGGCGGGCATAGAATTTCGGAGTGACGGTTCGGTTCTACATCGATCCAGCGACGGATCAACCCCATATCTACGGCCACTCGGTCGTGGAGGAAGAGGTGGAGGATGTCCTGGCGCGACCGATGGAGGATCGCGCCGGTCGCGACGGCGCACGCATCGCCCTCGGTCAAACCGAGGCGGGTCGGTACTTGCGAGTGATCTACGTGTCGGACCCAACGCCGGGCTCCGTGTTCGTCATTACGGCGTACGAACTCGGCGAGAAGGCTCGGAAAGCCTTGCGGCGGCGCCAGAAGTCTGCGAAACGGAAGAAGCCATGAAGAAACGCAATCGATTTCCGCCAGGTTGGAACGATGCACGAGTGCAACGGGTACTCGATCACTACGAAACGCAGTCCGACGTCGAAGCTGTGGCTGATGACGAGGCGGCGTACCGATCAACAACGACGACGGTGATGAAGATACCGGTCAAGCTCGTGCCAGCCGTCAGAGCCCTACTGGCGAAACGCCGGGCCAGCTGATCGATGTGAGGCCTAACATGGCATGCAGCCGACGGCGCGATGGACGCCTGCGCGCCGCGGCTGATGCCTGACGTTCTGCGGACATTCTTGATAGAGCGTGAAGGTCAGCGCGGGACGTTAGGCCTCACAACGGCGATGCACTTCTTTCATCGAGAATTGAAATACGACATGGACGACGAGTGGTGGGCTCAGGCCGGCATGATCGGTTTTCTCCCGGTCCGATGTTCATTCCGCGTCGACCCATCGGAATGTGCGGGTCTTACGGTAGTCGACGTCCCGATCGATGATGTGGAGCCTCTAAACAGATCGCTGAGTCATGGCATCTTCAACGACGACGGTCCTAAACGGACGGCGAGGGACCGTGTCGTGAGGATCCTCCAAGGCTTTCGTAATGACGCACCAATGCCGCCGATCGAACTTCTCAGAGCGCCGGTAGACAGTCAGTATCGCTTCACGCTCTATCATGGCGCCCATCGCTTTTACTGCGCTGTCGCTGCCGGCTTTTCGCATGTGCCAGCGGTCGACGTCACGAGTCGACCTGCCGTGCATCTTGATCTCGACACCGATGACGCGTGAGGCCTAACATGCGCTGCACCCGACGAGCCGCTCGCGATATCTTCGGTCGTCGTGACGTCTTCTGCGCGGCTCGCGGGTGAGCGCAGGCGTTAGCGAGTCAGTAAGCCTGCTGGAAAGTCGAGGAGATTTTTCCCATGGAGCCGATTCAGCGCATCAAACGTTTAGAACGTCGAGTGTCAGTACTCACAGCTTGTCTTATCTTCACGGCTGCCGCCTTCGCGATTGTCGGCCTCCGTGCCCAGCCCGCGGTCACCGAAAGCTTGCGCGTCCGCCAGATTACAGTCGTCGATGCAAAAGGGACTGAGCGTCTCTGGATCGGCGCGCCGGTTCCGGATCCCATCTTTCAGGGCAAGCGAGTGAGCCGTTCAGGGCCGGTGTCTGGTGTGGTGCTGCTCGATGCGAACGGCAACGAACGAAGTGGGTACGTGACGTCCGATCGAACGGGCGAAGTGTTTGTGAGTCTCGATAGCGAGAAGACCCAGGAGGCACTCTTTCTCGTCAATGCAGGTGGAGGTGGACACGTCTCGATCTACGACGCGAATCGCAATCAAGCTCGAATCGGCGTATTGAACGGTCGACCGACTTTGGTCCTCGAAGAGAGAGGCCGTGTCGCGTTCGAACAACCCCAAACGACGAAATAATGTCACTTCGTCAGCTCGCTAACCGCGATTGGAGCCGGCGACGACGAGCGCCGTAGTGCGGTTCTGGCGATCGAAGTCGCCGCGGCTCAATCGCATTCCGTTAGACGGACGGAACAAACATCTAATGAAGACGGAGAGCGTTCGGGAGCATTTCCGAATCCAAGTGCCTGATTACCAGGGTCTCATGCGCCGGTTGATTCCTTTCTACGACAACCAGCGGGACGTCATGCTTGCGTTAATTCCGTTCGACCGAGGGGTGTCGCTGCGAGTCCTTGATTTGGGCTGTGGGCCTGGCTTGATGGCCGCCCGGATTCTTGCTGAATTCCCGCACGCGCAACTGACGCTGTTCGACCTCACCGCGGAGATGATCGAGGCGTGTCAGTCTCGGCTCGAGGGCACCGATCGCATCGTGTACCAGGTCGGCGATTTTCGAACCGCTGATTTCGGGACGGGGTACGATCTCATCATCGCCTCGTTGTCTCTGCGTCATTTGATGCCGTCGGAAGGGCCAGCCTTTGCCAAGCGTGCGTTTCAAAGCCTGGGACCAGGCGGACATCTGATCACCGCGGGGGTGATCGTGGACGAGTCGCTGGAGGTTCGTGAAAGGCTGTGAAAGGCAGTACGAGCTGTGGCGGCGCTTCATGATAGCGCAGGGCGAAGACGGGAATGCTTGGTATCAGAAGCATCTGGCCAAGGATCATCCCGTCGAGATTTCCACGTGGGTTGGTACGCTAATGAGCCGCGCGCCGCGGCGACGCGATCACACCGACCGACTGGCGCGACGGCTCCAAGCGGTGGTTAGACGGCGATCCGGTGCCCGCCAATGATCGCGAAGTTCAGATACCGCCAAAAGCACCCCACCGATGCAAAGCCCGCTTCTGAAAGCGGAGACGTTAGACGGTGCAGAAGTTTCCGGGCGAGTGGTTTCTCGGTTGGCAAAACTGGTGGACGGCCAAGGAGGGAGAGGGTTCACGTGCTCCGCTTGCCTTGTCTTTTACTCAGCGTCGTCATGTTCTCGTCGCGCCTCGGCGTACAAATCCATGCTCAAGCAGCTCCCGATACGGGTCTCTATGCAGTGTCATATGTCGAAGTCATGCCATCGGGCAGGGCGGCGACGATCGCAGCGCTTAGGCAGTATCGCGATACGAGCCGCCACGAGGACGGCTACGTTCGCGTCGAGCTGCTCGAGCAGGTTGGCCGGCTCGGTCATTTCGCGATTATTGAAACGTGGAAGGATCAGAAGGTCTTCGAGGCCCATGGAATGGCCGCGCATGTGAAGCAGCTTCGGGGCGCGCTCCAGTCGATTCGTGTGAGCGACTACGACCAGCGCTTGTACAAAACTCTCACCGTCGCTTCAGCGACTGCCGCAGGAAACAGCCAAGCAGTCCATGTCGTTGCGCATGTCGACACGGTTGGCGGCGCCCAGGCCGACGCGCCGGGGCTACTCAAACGATTGGCTGAGGCCAGCCGCAAGGAACGAGGCTGTTTGCGGTTCGACGTTCTGCAGCACGCGATGCGCGCGAATCACTTCACAATCATCGAGATGTGGGAGAATCAGAACGCGCTCGATGCGCACGCTGCCGCCCCGCACACGAAACAGTACCGCGACGAGTTGCAGCCGATGTCCGGTAGCCCTCTCGATGAACGCTTATACGAAGCCGTTGAATAGCCCATCGCCCGGTTCCTCATGGGATGATCTCAGGGCCGTCTAACTTCGGTTTGCAGCCGTCGGCGGTGGATTCGATCATGAGTCGCCGCGGCTGAAACCGAGCGTTAGGCGTCTTCCCTTCGTCAGGAGTCTGGAATCGAATTTCTAGTTGAACTCCTGGTGCAGCTCGTTCTTGAGGTTGTCGGCCAGGTGTTTTGTTCGAACTCGTTGCGGCGTATGGCTGGGAGTCGCTGAAGGACTCCGTGCGCCTGGAGCGCGAATCGACGGCAGTCTTAGCGGGGACGGGTCATCTTCTGCTGCGCGTGTGTGTTGGTATCCTCAGTCTGCTAATCGTCCCCCGGCGACTGGCGCCGCACTCACCGTTACCGGGGCTGAGTCTCGTGTTGAGCCCGATCGGCACCGGAATCACCACGCACTGGATCGGCGAGTTCTGGCATGAGCGTGGTCGGGACCGGCCAGTCCTGTTTACATTTCGAGCGGGCGCGATTTTCGCGTTCGGAATGGCGCTGGTGCGTTTCGTCTACGGCGAACTGGAATGGCGTCCCTTCTAGCCAGCAAGACGCGTAACTGCCGTATATGGACTCCTCCCGGATGTCAGCAAGGAAGTAAACGATCGTCGCATTTGATCGAAATCGGATGCAGTCGTATATCCGAACTGTGATGAAGCGTCGTACGCTTCTGGCCATCATGGGCATCCGCGCACCGAGGGCCAATCGCTGAACAGCGACCTTCGCGGCCAAGGCTGTTATCGGCCTGGGTTAGTGCCGGTCCGACCGGTCACGCCATGATCATGTATCCTCGCCGAGCATCTCGCTGGTATGTCGTGCCATCAGGCGGCCACGCGTGGCTCGACTCGAAAGTCAACATCGTGGTGCCAAACTGCCCAAATCATTCGTGCGAGCTTGTTCGCGACGGCAATGGCTGCTTTGTTGTGTCCGCGTCGGGCCGCAACACTGGTGGCCCAGCGCTGAAAAGCCGTGACGCGTTGTGGTGTACGCGCGACTGTTCGTTGCGCGGTCAGTAGCACGGCGCGTGCTCCATGCGTGAGCAAGCATCGCAAATAGACGTCGCCCCGTTTGCTGATGCCTCCCAAGTACCGACGCCCGCCGGTCGACGACTCACGCGGCGTGAGGCTGAGCCACTGGCAAACTGCCGGCCGCGCCGAAACGCGTGAATGTGCCCGACGCTCGCGACGAGCGCCGTCGACGTCAGCACGCCGACCCCGGGGACCTGTTGCAGGCGCCGCGCGACGGGATGCTCGCGAGCAATTGTGGCGAGCTCGTGATCGATCGCGGCGATGCGCGCGTCGAGCGCACGGACTTCGTCGAGCAGCAGCCGGACGGCATGGCGCACGACCCCGGGCAGATCCACCGCCGCATCGTCGAGCAACGCCGGAATGCGCTGCAACGCGGTGCCCGCCCCGGCACCAAGCGGCAGACCAAACTCGCGCCGGACGCCACGCATCACGTTGATCCGAGCCGTCCGCGTCGCCTCTGCTCGCGGGCCGGGCGCACGAACCGGAGCGTCGTCCACTCCCGGCGGAGCGTCTGCTCGAAGAAGAACCGAATCCCGCACAACGCGATCGTCGCCGTCGCGCGCGCGACCTTCTTCTCGTTGGCCAGGTACAGAAAGTACCGGCGCAGATCCTCCTCGGTCAGTTGGTCGGGGCTCCGATGATAGTGCTCCGCCAGTTGCCGGACGCCGCGCGCGTAGCACTCCTGCGTTCTTGCGGAGAACCCCCGGAGTTGCATATCCTCGAGCATCCGTTGACGTAAGGGCGTCATGCGGCCTCTCCTTCTGGGAGCGGGAGGTAAAGGGACCGCTCCCGGGAGGAGATCTTCAGGCCACCGTCCCGACAATGTGGGAGACACTCAACGGTCAGTAGCGACGTTCTGATCTATCCGCCGCAGGCGGATTTAGTCCAACCTGGCGCTGCAGCCGACGGCGGCACGACGCGGTCGCCGCCGCGGCTGGCCTGCCGCGCGGCGTCGAAGGCCGCTCGGCCGCGGCTAATGACACGCGATCGGTCTTCTTGGCGGCGGCGCGTCGGCTGGTGCCGCGCTCGATCTGGACGCCGTTCTTCGTGAAACCGGCCACACTGCTCGAGTGGCATCGTCGGCTGGTCGCCAGGCGCTGGACATCTCGTCGCCGAGTTGGCCGACGGCAGATCGATCGCGAGGTTCGGGCGCTCATTGTGCGGCTCGCCCGCGAGAACCCGCGCTGGGGCTATCAGCGCATTGTGGGCGAACTGAAAGGCCTGGGTGTGATCGTGTCGGCGTACAACCGACATCGGGCACACCTAAGCATAACCTCACGCCTGCCGGCCGGTCGCTCAGCGATTAAGTCGCACCCGGACTTGGAAAAGCTGACAGTGGTTCGACGGGATCGTCTCGGCGGCTTGTTGCACGAATATCGGCGTGCCGCGTGAGCTGCAACGAATTTACGCACCGTAGGTTCGCCAATATTCCGATCGCTGTGCAAATCACGTCGCAACACCTCGCGGACTGAACGAAGTGTCGGCCTTGCGACGACGTTGATGACTCGATTGTTCTTCGAGTGGAGACTCAGAATTGCAAATGGCCAAGCACGGTCGGGCAAATTGATCTCACACTGCCGTCGGTCGCGAAGGCACTGTCGCCCAGTACGAAAAAACGCCAGCGCGGACGCCGCGCGGCTGGTTGCAACGGTAGGTGCCGCGGCGGGTCACGGCCGCTGCTCTGGCGCGCTCCTGCCGTCCTGAAGGTGATTTTGGCCAAGACGGCGCCGACGGACGAGGGCTGGAGCGGACGCCCCCAATCGACGCTCGGCCGGTGAATGGAGGCGCGCGACGCATCGATCGACGGAGCTGGGCGAAACGACAGGTCAGAGCGGTCGACGACGAAGTCGTCATCGTGCGCATCCGCGAACATCACCGGCGAGATAAGTGTCTGGCCACCGAACTGGTTCGCGAAGAATGTCCGCCAAGTTTGTGACCGGGTCGTCGGGCAGCGGCGCAGATAGCGCGAGACGGTGCGTTCCGAAATGGTGATTCCGAGCTTCAGTAATTCGCCGTGGATCCGCGGAGCGCCCCAGAGACAATTCTCAGCGGCCATACGCCGAATCAGATCGCGACAGGTTGAATCGATGCGTGGTCTTCAGGGACGTCGCGAGCGGCCCGCCAGCTTCGACGTACGCCTCCGCGATGCCAACGATCGACAGTGGCTGGTTGGATAAGCGGCAGCGCTTCCCGCCACCGGGGCCAGAACCAGCGCAAAAACAGCCAAAACATCCGGTCAGCTGGGCGAAAGCGCTTATTCGAACGAGCGAGGACGCCGAGTTGGCGGCGCAGGGCAAGAGTCTCGAGCAGGAGGTCTCGACGCGTCGCCCGAGCCGATCGGACCGCTGCACCCGTCCTGATGACGGCTCGCATCGCCTCGTAGAGTGGCGACCGGTGACGCCAACGTGAATGGATTTTTGGCCGGACGCAATATTGGCGAGGCACAACCCAGCACCCGGCAGTGCGCGCTTTAGGCTGTCGTACTCTGGCGATTGCAGGACGCGACTGCTCAGGAGCGTTCGCTGATGAGCGCTCTCGCAACCGCGCGTTTGGCTGAGCAGCGTGGCGGGCGGCGCTGGTTTTGCGTCGGCTTAGCGTTTGGCGTCGGCTTAGCCATGTTGCGGGTACTCGAACCGGCCGCCCAAGCTCAACTCTCGCAGGCGCGCGAGCTGTTGGCGAGACTGCGCGACACGCTCGCGGAATTCGGCGCCGCGGCGGAGGATCGCGCCGCCTTGGCTGCGTCGATCCGCCAGCTCGACGAGCTGTTTCTCATCGTCTGCGTTGGCGAATTCAACGCCGGAAAGAGCGCGTTCATCAATGGCTTGCTCGGGCGATCCGTCGTGGAGGAGGGCGTCACGCCGACCACAGCGCAGATCCAGCTGCTGAAATATGGCAACGTCGTGCAATCGGAAACCGATGCCAATGGTCTGCGCATCCTGACCGCGCCGGTGGAGCTGCTTCGCGACGTCCACATCGTCGACACGCCTGGCACCAACGCGATCATCCGCGAGCATGAACGCCTTACCACCGACTTTGTTCCGCGATCCGATCTCGTGCTGTTCGTGACGTCCGCCGACCGCCCGTTTACCGAGACCGAACGAATATTCCTGACGGCGATTCGCGACTGGGGCAAGAAGATCGTCATCGTCCTGAACAAGATCGATATCTTCAGCAATGCTGCGCAGCTTCAAGAGGTCGTCGACTTCGTCCAGAAGGCAGCGCGCAATCTGCTCGGCGTCGACGCCGACGTGTTGCCCGTGAGCGCGCGGCTGGCGCTTCGCGCCAAACACGGAGAACCGTCAGTGTGGGCAGCCAGCGGATTCGAAGCGCTGGAACGGTACTTACAGAACACGCTTGATGCGCGGAACCGGTTTCGATTGAAGCTGGCCAATCCTCTCGGCGTCGGGCTGGCACTCGGAAACCGATTTGCGACGATCGCCGGGGAGCGTCTGACGGTCCTCCACGACGACCTCGAGCTGCTCGGCGACATCGAGCGGCAGCTGTCCATATACCGCGACGACATGAAACGCGGGTTCGAGCTGCGCATCACCGCGGTCGAGAAGGTTCTTGCCGACATGGAAGGACGCGGCGACCGTTTTTTCGAAGAGACGCTTCGACTCGGGCGCTTCACCGACCTGCTGAACCGCTCGCGCATTCAGAAGGAATTCGAAGACAAGGTCGTCGCCGATGCCTCTGCTCAGATCGAGCGGCGCGTCGCGGAACTGATCGACTGGCTTGTCGACCGGGACTTTCGACAGTGGGAGGCGGTCACGCGAAAACTCTCCGAGCGGCATCGCGAGCATGCGTCGCGCGTACTCGGTGCTCCTGAAGTGGGCAGCTTTCACCACGACCGTTCCCGCCTGATGGACTCGGTTGGCCGCGAAGCGCAGCGCGTGGTGGATACCTACGACAAACGTCTGGAAGGCGAGACGATTGCGGACCAGGCGCAAATTGCCGTCGCGGCGGCCGCGGCGGCCGGCGGTGCCGCGGTCGGCCTCGGCACGATCGTGACCATCGCAGCGTCAACCGCTGCGGCGGACATCACCGGGATCCTGCTCGCCAGCGTCGTGCTGGGCGTTGGATTCCTGATCATCCCCGCCCGACGCCGGCGGGCGAAGGCGACGCTGCAGGAGAAGATTGTCGCACTCCGGATTCAGCTCTCTACAGCACTCCGAACCGAATTCGAGCGAGCGCAGGAACAGAGCGCGCATCGACTCAGCGACGCGATTGCGCCCTACGGGCGCTTCGTACGCGCCGAAGAGCAACGCTGGAGGGATGCTCAGCGTACTCTGGCCACTCTTCGGGACCAGATGACGGGTACGCTTGCCCAGCTCGCACAGCCCGCGGACGCAGCGTGAACCCACGCGGGTCAGAACGGCGGGCACAGCCGTTTCCCGTCGTAACTCGTCGAGGTGCCGAACCACGTCTCCCTGTTGGTAATATGCCGGGTCCATGACCTGGCTCGTGTGGCTCGCCCTCGCGGTCATCATTGCCGCCGTCGCTGCCGTCACCGGCATGCAGCCCACCGGGGCACGCCCCGTCGCCTCGACGCGCTTGATGGGAATCGCACGCCTGGTGCTTGTGGCCCTCATCATCATCTTCGTCTACTTCGCATGGCGCGCGCGCACCGGCGGCTGAATGGCCCGGGCGCACACCCAGGTCGTCTCTACTTCGTAGATGTAGAGTGGCCGATCTGTCGTCCTTAGGCATTAAAAATACGCGACCGGACCAGTCGCGCTGGGCTCGAGGAACGCGATCGCTGTCGTTGGGCAAAGCTGGCAGATGAATACAACGCCGACGATCCGGACAGCTGTCGCTTTGGTCATCGTGATCGCGGGCGTTGCCGTCATTGGTTTCATCCCGTACAGCCGGTGGAAAGGGACACGCGATCGTGGCGATTTTGAGCGGGCACGCACGCCGTTGGTACGGGTTTCAGTCGGCGAACTGCCGCCAGATCGTGAAAGAACGATGACCGTGATCTTGCCAAAGGACCGGCAATGGCAACGGATCGTCAACCGACTCGGAAAGCTGACCTCGTGCTGGTCGTTGCAACCGATCCAGCGGCGGTCCACCCGCAAGCCTATTCGGCAACCGAAGCGCGTCTGGTAGCGCATGGCACACGAAGCGGACGGCCGTTGGAAATCATGCGACAACGGAGCTCCCGTTTGTCTACTCGCCGACGGCCTCGCAAACCGGTACAGGTTTTCTGCGTCCGCTGACGACATCGTGCAGCTAGGAGTACGTCCGAGTAATCGCCGTGTTAGTCACATCACCTCGTGCTGCGCGCCGACAAAGTCCGTCGCCGCGCTTGGCGATGTCCGCGACACCTTACCTCCGCGAACGCGTCGACCGCAGACACTAATCGAACCGCGGCCATTGAGAAGGTTCGTACGCGACGGCCCACATTGACGCTACCCGTCCGCCATGCTTATTAGGCCACCTGCGGATATTCCCTCGTCCGAGATCACACCGAAGGGCCTCTACATGCGGCGCCGGGAATTTCTGGGCGCGCTCGTCGCGATCGGGGGACTCGACGACAAGCTGACGACCACGGACAAGCTCGTTACCACCACCGACAGGCTCACGCCGCGGCAGGCCGTCCCGTCGTACTGCAACTTCTACGAATTCGGATCGGCCAAGAGCGACGCCGTTCAAAACGCCGCTGCATTCAAGCCGAAGCCATGGTCCGTGGCCGTCGAAGGACTGTGTGGCAAGCCCGGCACGTACACATTAGAAGATGTCCTGAAGCCGCACGCCCTCGCGGAGCGCGTCTACCGAATGCGGTGCGTCGAAGGCTGGTCGATGGTCATCCCGTGGGACGGCTTTCCGCTCGGCGATTTCCTCAAGCGATTTCAGCCGGCGGCAAACGCCAAGTACGTCGAGTTCACCAGCATTTACCGCCCGCAGGAGATGGCGGGCCAGCGCCGCCGCTTCCCAGCGCTTCTTCCGTGGCCCTACCGAGAAGGACTACGGATGGACGAGGCCATGCACCCACTCGCCATTCTGGCGGTCGGCCTGTACGGCGAGACGCTGCTCAACCAGAATGGCGCGCCGCTTCGGCCCGGTCGTGCCGTGGAAGTACGGCTTCAAAGGCATCAAGTCGATCGTGAAAATCCGGTTCGTGGAGAAGCAGCCGCTAAACTCATTGCAGGAAGCTAACGCGAACTAGTACGGCTTCTACGCGAACGTGAATCCGGAGGTCCCGACGCCGTCCTACAGCCAAGCGACCGAGCGCCGCCTCGGCGAATTCTTCATGCGGCGTACGTTGATGTTCAACGGCTACGCCGATCAGGTCTCATTGCTGTATGTCAGCATGAACCTGCGCAAGTTCTACTGATCACAACTTGAGCTGCACACCACGCTTCGGGGCGCGCGTGCCAAGCAGCAACGAGAACGCACTGCCGCCAACGTCGGTCGAACGACGTCTAGGTACAACGCGTGTAACACCCTACTGCGAGATTGGTCCCCTGTAACACCAGCATTTATCGATGGTGACGTGCGGCCTATGAAGCCGGTGTCCAGTAACCACCAGGCGACTGATCGCTACCTAAGTCGGCGCAGGCGATTTCGACGTGCGTGTACACCACGTCTGGAGTCGACGCCATGTGCGGTGTTCATCGCCGTTTTGTCGCTATGCGAACAGCATCAGACGATAGATGCGGCCGATCCCGCCCGAGAGGCGCCGCTGAGCGGGCGAGTGCATCACGGCTTCGCTCGGCGAGTCGGACCTTGCGTCCAAGCAGTTGCTTCGCCTGAGTGCGTGGATCCGAGTCACGCAGTCGCAGGTCTTCTTCACAAACCAGGGCTGGATCAGACGGCGGTGATGCAATAATCTCCCATTTCGCTGGATCCAAGTGTCCGTCAGGACGCTGACGTGTGAAGCCGGCTAACAGCGCCTGAGGGCGACAACATGTTCAGGAGGAAGACAATGAAAAACACTGCACTGAAAGTCTTGCTCACGGCGGCGGTTCTGATTCCTGTGGCGGTCTACGCCCAGCCCAGGCCGGGAAACCCGACGACCGCTACCGTCATCACCAAGGCTGAGATCGACAAGATCAGCGCCACGGAACAATCTCAGCGGACCCGTGATGAGAATGCCAAGGTTGTCGATATCGGCGACGGCTGGAGCATGGAGTTGGGCATCATTCACCGCGCCTCCACTCGGAACCCGCCGCCCGCGCCTGCCGCCGGAGCGGGGAATGCGCAGGCAGCGGCCCAAACCATCCCGTGTGGAGAACGAATGGCAAATCCGCCGGCGGATGCAATTCCGGGCGCCATTACGCATGATAATCAGACCGAAGGCTATTACATCGTCTCCGGCGGCGGCACGGCGTTCATTGATGGCCATGTCGTCAATGGCCGGCACAGCACGGCCAACCCCGACGGCGGACCGAACGGCCCGGGCTGCGGCGGCTTGGCGGTTGGCTCACGCAAAATCGAGTTGAAAGTCGGAGACGTGCTGATCGTTCCGCCGGGCGTAATACATGGCTGGGCCGATATTCCCGATCATGTGGACTATCTCAGCTTCCGTCCGTCGCATGGCGTGATGAAGAACGGCTGGGTGAACCCCACGATCGCCTCGAAGTAACGCTTTCAACGTTCTGTCTCAGAGCGGACCGCAGTGCGCCGGCGGCGGTCAGGCCTGGCAAAGAGGATCGCGCGGCATCCCCGCGGCGCATAACAGGCGGCTGGAGCGGACGGCTGTAAAACGCGGCCGCTCAGCGGCAGACCGTTAGACCGCTGAATCAGCAGCTCATTGTTTCGGAACCTGGAATGCCGATATCTTCTCCGAAAGCATCTCAACGTCAGCCAAGTTGGACGGATGTCAAGACGAGGCTTGAGGCTCTCGATCGACGTGGCCTTGTTGACCTCGTTCACGACCTGTATGAGGCGAACACCGCGAATCGGCGCTTCTTGCAGGCTCGCCTCCTACCATCGCCGAACGCCGTGGAGAAATATCGCAAGCTCGTTACGGAGGCGGTCTTTCCGGATCCGTTCAGTCAACGGCGCGTGTCTCTTCGCGACGGCACGGCGGCGATCACCGAGTATCGTCGGTCGACCGGCGATGTGTCAGGCACCGTGGACCTAATGCTCACCTTCATCGAGGCTGGCACGGAACAGGCGGCGGATCTCGGCTACGGGGACGAGAACTACTTTGCCGCGCTGGAGAACAAGCTCGATGCCGTCGCAAAAGCATGGCCGGCTCTTTCAGGCGAGGAACGAACGCGGGTGTCGGCCCGGCTCAATTGGGTGCGGAAGCGTGCCCAAGCCATCGGATGGGGGTACGGCGATTACGTCGATGATGTCGTGGAGCGTTTACAGATTTCGCGAACCGAGAAACGAGTCCTCGAAGAATCGGGCAGCGGTTTAACAGCGCGCTGGAGCCGGCGGCGCTCGTGAAATCGAGAGCGCCGCGGCTCAGCGCGTGTCGTTAGGCAGTCAGTACATCTCGTTCGGGAGCAGACACTGAAAAATAAAGGCTGTCTCTTATTGTTCCTGTTGCTCGGGACGCTGTGGGTCAACGCTGATGAACGGACCTTTCGTCAGCGGGGGCCAAATCAGCCGCTCTATGTGGTGACCCATAATCACTATGCACAGGGATTTACGCCCGCTGGTCCGACGGCTCGATTCGGTGACCTGATCATGATCGAAATTCTCAACCTGAAGGCTGTATCGTCAGACCAGACCAGCTCTTACGAAGTTGGACGGCGTTACGCTCTCTTTGTGGGTGGTGAGCGGCGAGGCGACGTCAAGATCGAGAGGGTTACGCCATTGCAGTGCAATTCCTCAGCCGCCGTGGTTTCAGCCGACCCCTCCGTTCATCTTTCGACCGAGGCCATGGCGCTGGCGACGAACGCGAAAATGATTCGACCTCATCAGAACGCGCAGCATCAAGCTAATGCGATAGAACGTAGCCAAGCGATGCGATTGGCGATGGAAGGCTTTCGGAAGCATGGCGTGCCCGACGAAGCGAAAGATATTCAGATCGAGCATCTTGTTGTGACCAAGGTCGATCACCGCGGTCAAAGAGTCTTGATTGGTTCTTTATCGGTCAAGGCGAAGGGCGCTCGACACGACATGTTTCTAATCGGAGGGATAACGGGTTCAAAGTCATCGATTGAATTGGCGCGCTATCACAAGACCACAGATCTCGAGGATGGAAAGGATTCCGAGCGTGTCCGGTTTGTGGATCAATTGGATCTGGATCACGACGGGACAGATGAAGTCGTGATCGAAGTGACCGGCTACGAGAACGAACAGTTTGAGATTTATACGCGTCAGGACGGCGCGTGGCGCCAGGCGTGGGTAGGAGGGCAAGGCGGATGTTGAGCAACCTCAAAGATAACAGCTGAGAAAGAGTTCGATGCCTCAGGCGACACCGCCCAGGCCTCGCGCGTGACGATGCCGAACTCAAGGCCGCTGGAACGCGGGCCATCCGCTCATTCGGATCGTGGCGGCCTATCTGCTTGGCAAGCAGCAAGCGTTTCGACGGTAGCCGTTCGCAGACGCAAATAGGATTCTTTAATTGAAGTCGCTGTCTAACTCCGCATGCAGCCGACGGCGCAGAATCGAGAGCGCCGCGGCTGATGCTGCGCGTTAGACGGCGACGCACACCTGTGAAATTTGCACCTGTTTTTGGACATCCAAATAACGACAGGAGGCTCCCGTGAAATCACTCAACACGTGGATCACACTGGCCATGGCTTTTGCCGCGGCGCCAGCCTTGGCCCAGACCCTGGCCCCTGCTGCGCCGGCATCGGCGCCCGCCCGTGGGCCCCAGACGAATTGGTGGTCTCAGGCTGGCGGCGAAAACGGCCCGGAACGCATTGTCTGGGCGGCCCAGAAGACGCCGGAAACGCCCTACACCGGAGTCAATAAGCCGATCTGGCATATCGCCGACATTCTCAAGTCGCATCAGGGACAGGCGCGCTGGGAAGAGAAAGTGGTTCTGACGCGCGACTTCGACGGTCGTTACGTCCAGATGGCCCCAGGCGACAAGGCCAAGTGCATGTTCTACGCCGACGACCGCGTCTTCGGCTGGGTCTATAGCGGCGCTGTGAAGATGACGATCGACGGCCAGGAGCCCAAGGTCTTGTCGAGGGGCTGGGCGTTCAACGTGGCACCACGCCTGTCCTACTGCATGGAGACTGCCGGCACCGAGCCGGTTGTGTATTACCGCAACACGCCCGCAGGGCAGGCGCCATCCTATCCGGAAAGCGAAACGCCGACGCCCACTCCCGGCTACAAATATATAAAGACTAAGATTACCTCGACCGGCGGCTACGACTCATTCAACGTGCCGTTCTTCAATGTTACGGAGTATGGCGATTCGAAGCGCACGGGTGAGCGCTTCCTGTATGACGGCCATACCTCCTCCAACTTGAACATCGGAATGAACCTCACGGAGCTGCCGCCCGCCACCAACTGGGGCCACTGGCACGCCAACATGGTGGAACTCTGGGTCAATGTTTACGGCAATGTCTGTGCGCTGATCTCCGGCGTCGGAGTGGTCCATGGCGAACTGGGCGACGTGATCAATGCCAATGAAGAACGTTGGCACCGTGCCACCAGCTGCCCCAACACCGGCAAAAGCATACGCATGGCGATGACACCGCGGAGCAAGGAAGGCCAGGTCCATTATTACCAGGTCGACCAGCGGCCCGGTGGGCAGTAGGTCGGCCAGAACGAAGCAACCGCAATCCCGAACTCCGGGCGCTTGTACGATCTCGGCTTCATGCTTGGCATTACTGCCGCCTTTGGCGGTGGGGCCAAAGCTTGTAGATTCGAACGTCAAGGAAGAGGGCAGCAATCATGTTGAACACGATGGTCAGCCCGTGAAACAGACCAACAAGGAAGCCGGCTCTGGAGACTGTAGCGCCCCCTGGACATCTGTTTCCGATCACCTGGCCGAGAGAGAAAACATGAAGAACGTTGCGAACTCCCGATTCACCATCAAGAGCTGGGACGAGAAGCCTTATAGTGAGGGCCAGGACCTACCAAAGCTGACTCGGGCCGCCGTCACAAAGACGTTCACTGGCGATATTGCGGGCGAAGGGCATGTCGAATACTTGATGATGTACCGCAGCGACGGCTCGGCCACGTTCGTCGGCCTCGAGCGGGTCGTCGGGCACGTTGCAGGGAAAGCCGGCAGCTTTGTGCTCCAACGCGCTGGAATATTCGAGAACGGCGCGGCGAAGGAGTCCTACTTCGTCATTCCTGGCTCCGGCACAGGAGAGCTTCGGGGCCTGCGCGGCGAGGGCACGTCGGCTGTTGGACACGGGACTGAGCATCCTCTAACGCTGAACTATGAGTTGGGCTAGATGCGAAACTCTGACGCGCAGTTCGTCGGATACTCGCTGATCGTCCCAGCGGCTGTTCTTGGACTGTTCAGAATTCCGCCAGGTATAGGTGTTCAACGTCTCCGACGGATGTTCGTGTCTTGCGCTTCGATCAAATCGGCAAGTAGACGAATCGATCCGTCCATTCCTCCGCTTCTGTCGCTGTCCAAATGAGAATCAGGTCGTCGGCGACTTCCCCAAGCGGAAGATGTTGCGGGACGACGATCACGCCAGGGCTGTGCTGTGAGCGCACGAACTCACGGAAATGTCGAGGCATGGTCGCCTGGTCGTGCGTGACCAGGACCCGGCCATCATCTGCTGTGGCGGCGAGAACTTCCCGATCCGTTCAGGCCGGCCGGACCTGCTGTCGTCGCGGTTCTGAAGTCGATAGCAGGCACGCGCCTCACTACGCGGACACGATGATCTGGTTCAGATCCGCGTCAGCCTGAAAGCGGATCGGCCTTGAGGGGCTGGCGGTCGCAAGAGCGTGAGGTCGGGGCCCGCCCCCACGCGCAGACGCGCTCGCGGCGTAAACCGCTCGCGCCTATTTGGAACAGAACGTCGCACAGGCCACGCCGAAGGGTCGAACGGTTTCAGACGGTCGTTGTCAGTCGGAGGGTGTTTCGGGGCAGCAGCCGATCAATAGGCCGCGCGGAACAACCGTGAACGTTTCACTATCGGTGCGAAAAAACTACCTACCGTCGTCCGACCCGCGGGGTGGGCGGCCCGCAGATTCTCAGGTTCTTGGGCCTGCCACATGTTCGACACGCGAACTGCGTCGTCGGGCGATTTCACCGATTTCGTTCGCAAAACCGTGTCGCCTTCAATAAGACATAACCGATACGGCTGCGGCGTCCCGGTCGCGACCACGAACACACATTTCAGATCGCCGCGCTGCCACATGGTGATGAACGCCATAGGCGCTGGATCGAGCAACGCTCGTGCCGTCGGGCCCGCAGATCGAAAGAAGGATCGTCCTTTGGATCAGAACCTCGCGACACTTCGGGCCGCGCCGGTGAGCTCGAGAATGTGCATGCCCGTGTTCGCCCGATCGACGATATAGATATAGCCGCGGTCGTCGACCTCGACGTTGTTCGTCTGGATCGCGACCTTGCACTTTTCGTCCGCTCCAGTGCCCACGCACCGCTTGTCGGTCTTGCTGGTAATGGCTGGGACATAGAACGCGATCTCTTTGGGGTTGAACGGATCGCGGATATCGACGGCGCGTACGCCTGCGTTGAAATGCGCGAGGAACAGCACCCGCTTGTAGTAGATCGGCGTGAAGTTCTCGTTCGAGGAATGCGTGCCGAAGCGGCCGCCGCGGCTGCAGTAGTCGCGGCTCGACTCCGGCACGGTGAACGACGAGGCGCCGAAGGGCCGCGTCTCGACCGTCGCATCCAGCATGCGCAGCATCTGCCGGTTCTCGAAGCACTCGTTGGCCGTCGTCTCGCCGACAACCGCGATGAAGTCACGGCGCGCCTGCGTCTGGTTTGCCGGGACCGACACCTCGTGATCGTGGCCGCCGTCAGCCGCGGAAGGAGCAGCACGGCGGCCGGTCGGTGCTTTCTGCATACCGAACTCCGCGACGTCCATCCCGAGGAGCGGGAACGCGGTATGCGCGCCCACGTCGGGCGGAAGATCGACCCTGGTGATCTGCGGATAGACGAGATTTTCGTCGGTCGGCTCCTTGGGTCCGTTCAAGAGCTTCTCGCGATCGACGATCTGCACGATGCCCCTCACGCCGGTGCCATAGCCGAAATACACGCGGTTGGCTTTCGGCCCGAGCGAAATCGGGCCGTGAAGCTCGGTCGGCACCGGGCCGGTCGACCCGGGTTGCTGTCCCGGAAGACCGAAGTCGCGGATGAACACCGGATGCGCCGGATCGCTCAGATCGTAGATCTTCGTCATTCGGGTCGTGCGCCAGGCCGGATCGCCCGAGATGAGATACGCGATGCCAGTGTCGCACTCCCACCAATTCTTATGTGTCTGCCGGAGGCCGCTCACCACGACGGTCACGCGCTCGGGTCTCGTCGGCTCGGTGACGTCCCATACTTCGTGCCCGCTGTTGCCGAACGTGCGCAGGAGGTACACCTTGCTCCTGTCGGCGCGCGGGAGCTCGCGGCCATCGCACACGCGTACCATCTGGGCGCCGCCGGCCTCACCCTGTCCCGGCTCTCCCGGAACGTGCACCAGATACTTCGGCCGCTTCGGATCGGTGACATCGAGAATCGAAGTGCCGTTGCTCTCTTGTTTTCCCGTCAGGGGATTGAGCTGACTGCCTCCATGGTGGCCGATGTAGGCGATCCAGCGATCTCCTTGTTTGTGGATGACCGGCTGGTACGCGCTTCGCGCCTGCAGATCGCTGAAGCCGATCAGTTGCATGTCGTGCATTTCGGCCCGCTGCTGCGCCGCCACACCGTGATCTCGAATGATGCCGAGCGCGCCGAGAGCGATCGCGACCATCGCGGCCGTCAGATGCGAGCGTCTCATGTGAGTGCCCCTTCTCCAACGCCGGCAATGCGAGCCGGCGACCGTCCGAGACGATACGTCCAGCATCCTCCTCGCGGCAATGAAAGAATGAACGTCCTTTTGAAGCCGTTTACGCACCATTGATGCCAGTTCCTGCAATACCTATCGGTGCGCGGCCATTCGGCCGATGAATGGAGCGATGGCTCGAACCACGCTCGAAACCGCGCAAGTCAACGGCCGGCGATCCCGGCCATCGGTGCTGCTGATCGAAGACAACCTCACTCAGCTCGATCTCTATTCCCTCGTGCTGCAGGAAGAACTCAACGTCACGACGGCGACGCGCGCCGAGAAAGGCTTCGCGATCGCCACGATCGAACGGCCCGACGCGATCGTCATCGACGTGCTCCTGCCCGACGGCGATGGCCTGGACCTTTGCGATCGCCTGCGGCAGCATCAGGGGACCACGTCGACGCCGCTCGTCGTGCTGACCGGCGATGACCAGGCGTACGAGCGCGCGATGCGGGTACGATCCGTCGATGCAATCCTGAAAAAGCCTTGTCCGGCCGATCGATTACTCACGACGTTGCACCGCGCCATCGCGGCGCGATGCGTGCGATAGGCTCCATGTTCCGGTGGTTCGAACGTCGAGGGGAATTTCTTCGCTACGAAGCGCGGGAAGCGCGCGAAGGCGGCTTCGAGCTGTGTGTCGTCACCCCGGACGGCACCGAAAGCGTTGAACGCTTCCTTGATTCGAGCGATCTCGCGAAGCGACAAGCCGAGTTCGAGCGACAAATCACCGCCGACGGCTGGACGGGACCTCACGGCTGGAACCTCTAACACGCCGGTCTTTCATCAATAGACAACGGTTTCAGCCGCTTCAGTTTCGCGAAAAAGCTGACGAAACCACCATTACCGCGCACACAACACTCGCTCGTGTGACAGAATGGGACCCTCTCTGAAATAGAGCTGCACCACCGTTCGCGCACTCCAGCCGACGTGCGCGCGGGCTGGTGTCCGTAAATTGTCGTTCGTAGAACCGAGATGCCTGGGTCGGAGGACATCCCGTCATGCGGAAGTTCGCCGTCGCGCTCGCGCTCACCGCGTCCGCCTGCAGTTATCAATCGCCGACGCAGCCCGCGGCCTCGGCCGCGGCGACCGCCGCGAACGAACCGTTCTCGCTGACGCTCGGATCGAGCGTTGGCAGCGGTACGACGGCCGACCATGCGACGATTACCGCGAAGGTCCAGGGTCCAACCGGTCAGCCGCTTGGCGGCGTCGTGGTGACGTTCTCCACAACCGTCGGCGCGCTCAATCCCGAACAGGCCGCGACCGACAGCAACGGAATCGGCTCGACGACACTCGTGGCGTCGACAGCGGCCACCGTGACGGCGAAGGCGGGAGCGCTGTCGGCCCGTACCGGCGTCGGCACACAGCCTGCCGCGCAGCCGCCCCCGACTCCAACACCCACGCCGGCGCCGGGACCGAATCCAGGCGCGACACCGACGGGACCACTCACGGTCACGCTGACCGCGGCCGATGTGATCGTTGGATCGACGACGATCCTGAATGCGAGCATCAAGGACGGCGTGCCGCCGTTTCAGGTGACGTGGACGTTCGGCGATGGCGCCAGCTTCACCGGATCGAGCTCGAGCAGCGCGCATCTCTACGCGGCCGCCGGAACATATCCTGCGAGCGTCAGCGTGACCGACGCTGCCGGACGCAGGGCCGATGCGAATGCGACGATTAATGTGTTGGCCGCGGCCCCAGCTCCGGCGCCGGCACCGCAGGTTCCAGCCTACACCATCACGTTGACAGCCACACCCTCGACAGTGGTCGTCAATACGACGGGCGTCACGCTCTCGGCGAACGTCAACCAGCAGTTCGGCGCGCCGCCGGCGACGAGCTTTACCTGGGACTGCGGGAATGGCGCGACGTTCACGACGGCGACGGCGACGCAGGCCTGTCCGGGCCCTTATCCCACGATCGGCAGCGCGACGGCGAAGGTGACGGCGACCGGCGGCAGCGTGACGGGTTCAGGAACGACGACAGTGACCGTGACGCTGCCGCCAGTACCTGACATCACCGTCAACTGCACACTGCAAGCGGCGCCTCCAGCCAACACCATCAGCTGCAATATATCTGCGACGTTGAGCGGTAAGGCTGTGGTCGATACGGACATCACTAGCGTCGACTGGCACTGGGGCGATTCGACGCCTACCACAACGACACATACCAATGTCGCGCCACCACATACGTATAGTGCAGCCGGAATATTCTTGGTGGTCGCGAACAATGTTGTGGTAACTGGTACGACAGCGAAGGGAAGTAATTCAACATCTATTAGTGTTCATTGAGCCCAATCAGAAGCGATCCTGATTGGGCCATTTGTTCTTGTACGTAGTCGTCTGACGTCTATCGCGCGCTCGACCAGAACAACAGCCGGTTCGCCGTTCCCGACGGAATTCCGCTCAGATGATTCAGCGTCGCGTTGTTGACGATCCTCCTCGCGAACGGGGACGTTCGCAGGGAGTGAATCCTACGCGGCTCGTGGAAGCACGCAACTGGACGGTTCGAAGATTCGTGGAAATCGGATGACGGAATGGGCGAGCGCGACCTCTATCGACCGATCACGGCACGGCGACGGTTCCGCCATCGAGGTACCCGTCAGCGCCCGCCGCGATCGCCAGGTCACCGAGACGGCGCGCTTCGCTCTCCGGCCAGTCTCTCCAGAAATCGGCGAACGCCGCGTACTCGCCCGCGATTACCTTGATCGGCTGCCCCGGTCCCCACGCGCTCGACGTCGGCCACCCCGCGTAGCCGTTGACGAACCGATCTTTCAGAGAGCCGCGCACCCGCACGTTGAATTGATCGGTGAAGTTCCTGACGAACTCGGGTGTCGCGATCGGCGACGGGCCTTGCGTGTATCCGGCGTTCTGCACGAGCCAGAAATGCAGGTCGCCAGTGACGTTGGCCCACGCCTGCGCGTTGTTGATGCCGCGCTTGTCGTCGTCTCCGCCCGCGGGCGCGTCCTGATCCGGATCCATGTGGATGCCGATCGCTGAGTTGGGGAACACGTCGCGTCCCCATCTGAAGAAGGCGCCCCAATCGGCGTTCGTCAGTCGAAAGCGGCCCGGCTCCCAGCCGGCGGGAATCACGAGGCCGAGGAGCTCCTGCGCGCGAGGCTGCCGATAGAGCGGCTCGAGCTCGCGCTGAACTTCGTCGAGCGTCCAGTTGTCGGGCTTCACGAAATGGATCCACTGGAGGCCGCGCGTGGAGCCTCGTTCGAGCACGTCGAGATAGCGGTTGAACGCATCCGCCTGTGTGAAGTCGCTCGGCGGATAGATGCCGTGGTTTCCGCCCGGATCCACGATGGGGCCGCTGACGGCGTGCGTATAGCCGCGATCGAGGTACGCGCCGAAGGCGGCGTCCTGCTCCGACTGCGGCAGAAACGGCATCGCCACCATCGCGAGGATGTTGGACGGCTGCCCGGGTCGGGGCCCGAGCGACATCGGGAAGCGCGCCGTGAACATCGATCCGCGGATGCGCGCGCGCTCGATCAGCGAGGCGAGCGTGTTCAGGCGACGAAACGTGAATCCTTGCGCGACGCCGGTCGCGTCGACGACCGGCTGCGCAAGGTCCGTCCTCACCCGCAGGAAATGCACGCCGTCGAAGCAGAGGTACTGCACGCGGCCGTCGGTCGACATGAAACGGCGGAAGCGTTCCCACGGTCCGGCTGCGGACCGGTTCGTGCTGACCGGCCCGCCTCCGCCGTTCTCGGCACAAACGTACATGCCGTTGGCGCACTGAAGCGACACGGTGCCATCGCCGTGCTCCTCCTCCGTGAACGTTTCCCACTCGCGCGCCTCAACGCGATTCGCGATCAACGCGTCGCGCCGTTCGAAGCCGTTGAGGCCTCCGCCCTGTTCGGCGCACACGAATAGCCCGTTTTCCGCCTTGATGTGCATGTTCCTCCACGAAGAGTGGCACGCGGGATGGCGACCGCGTTGACCGGGACATGCCGGTTCGGTGCCAGACCGAACCGGCTGCGAAATCATTTTCTTTCCGGCAGGGCGAATGCCGTCAGCATGCTGCCCGACGGCACCAGCAGGTATTGACGGCCGTCGAGCATGTAGGTCGTGCCCGACGTCGATCGCATCGAGAATCCCAGCTGGTAGTGCCAGAGATTCTTTCCCGAGCGCGAGTCGAACGCCATGATGTTGCCGTCGCCGTCGCCCGCGAACACCAGGCCCGATTCGGTCGTCAGCACGCCGGAGGACGACACCGACGTGTAGCGGAATTCCCATTTCAGCTGGCCGGTGGCCGGATCGATCGCGCGCAGCGCGCCGAAATTCTTCTGATCTCGCGGACGCACGGTGCCGCCCGATTCGTACTGCTCTCCGGGTTTGAACTTCTGATCGAACGCGAAGTAGGTCGCGCACGTCTCGCGCGCCGTCACGAAGAACAACCGCGTCGTCGGATCGAAGGACGGCGACATGAAGTTCGTTCCGCCGCCGAGATCGGGACACGTCTTCGTTCCCTCTTCGTCCGGCAGGTTGCCCGGCAACAGCACCGGCCGCCCATCGGAGCCGATTTCCTTCGCCCACGTCGTCTCGACGAACGGTTTGGCGACGATGATTTTGCCCGTCACGCGATCGATCGTGTAGAAGAAGCCGTTGCGGTTCGCGAACATGACGACCTTCCGCGGCTGACCGTTGATCGTCAGCTCGCCGAGCACCGGCACCTGCGTCGAGTCCCAGTCGTGCACGTCATGCGGCGTGAACTGATAGTGCCAGCGGATTCTTCCGGTGTCGGCATCGAGCGCGACGAGCGACGCCGTGTACAGGTTGTCGCCTTCGCGCGCGTTGCTGTAGTAATCCGGACCGGGATTGCCGGTGCCGAAGAAGATCAGGTTCTGCTGCGGATCGTACGTGCCGGTTACCCAGATCGATCCGCCGCCGCGCATGTACGCTTCGCCCTTCGGCCACGTGTTTCCGCCCGGTTCGTCCGGTCCGGCGACCGTGTAGAAGCGCCACGCGCGCGCGCCGGTCTTCGCGTCGTACGCGTCGATGAAGCCGCGGATGCCGAACTCCGCGCCGGCGATGCCGACGATGACCTTGTCCTTGATGACGAGCGGCGCGACCGTCGCCGAGTAGCCGACCTTGTAGTCGGCGAGCGGCACGTCGAACAGCACCCCGCCGCTCTTCATGTCGAGCGCGACGAGATGCGCGTCGATGGTCGCCATGTACAGCCGATCGCCGAGCACGCCGAAGCCGCGATTCACCGCGCCGCAGCAGTTGTGCAGATCCTCGGGCAGCTCGCGGCGATATCGCCAGATCTGCCGGCCCGTGCGCGCGTCGATGGCCCACGCGTTGTTGTTGAAGCCGGTGACGTAGAGCACGCCGTCGATCACGATCGGCGTCGTCTGGAAGCTGCCGAGCGTGCCCGTCTGAAACGTCCACTGCGCGGAGAGCTGATGCACGTTGTCGGGCGCGATCTGCGTGAGCGGACTGTGGCGCTGGCCGTTGTAGTCGCCGGAATACGTGAGCCACCGCGTGGGATCCTTCAACCCGTCGAGCAGGTCCTGCGGCGTAACGGGCGCCGACGGCGGGGTGGTATCGCGCACCGCCGTCAAATCGGTGCCGCGCAGCGAGCTGAGGTATCCGACGAGATCGGTGAGGTCGGCGTCGTTCAGCCGGCTGGGGGCGAACGCCGGCATCAGCGACTCTTTCTCGTAGACGACCTGCTGCAGATTCGATTTCAGAAAGCCCTGGATGCGCTCGCGCGTGTCCATCACCTGAACCGAAAACACATCTTCGTTCTTCTTGGCGCCCCGGATTCGCTGTCCGTCTTTGGTCACCAGGGTCACGGTTTCGAACGTCGGCGCGATCCATTCCGACGGTGTCCGGATTTCACGTATGAGCGCCGCCCGGGATCGCGACGCGCCGATCCGCGTCAGCTCGGGCCCGAGCCTTCCGCCGCGGCCGGCGACGCGATGACAGCTCGCGCACTGCGATGCGAAGAGGCGCGCACCGTTGTCGACGTTGCCGACCGGGCGCTCCGCCGCCGTCGCGCTGCCCATCTTGCGGAGATACGCGATGATCATCAGAAGCTCGTTGTCGGGGTCCTTGCTGGAGGGCATCTCGGTCCCGGGGACGCCGTTCCGGATCGTCTGGAAGATCCGCTCGTCGGTGGCCCCGCCCGCGAGGAGGCCGATGAGATCGGGTCCGCGATAACCGGTGGCGTCGAGGCCGTGGCAGTCGGCGCAGCGCACGCGGTACAGCGTCATCCCGCCGCGGATCGATTCCGGATTCCCGAGATGCGGATTGTTCGCCGCGGGATTCTGTGCCGGCGGCGCCTGCGCCGCCCGCAGAACGGCGGCCGCCAGGAACACGGGCGCGAGCCACAGCACCGAAGCCGTTCGCATCATCGGAACCTCCTCGTTCAAATCGAGACCGGCCGATTATAAAAGACGAGTCGCAGCACGCGTGTCGAATCTCTTTTGTGGCGCCCAACGTCTTAGCGGTGTACTGTTCGGTCACCTTCATTCCAAGGAGTCACACTATGTTCCGTTTCCTGTGCCTGACAGTGGCGCTGTCCGCCGTCCTGGTCAGCGCTGCGGCACCCGCTCGCGCTCAAGACGTCATGACCAAGGAGTCGGTCGCCTCGCTGAAAGCATCGTTCGTCGCCGACCTCGACACGCTTCATCAGAAGTTCCTCGGCCTCGCGCAGGCCTTTCCGCAGGACAAGTACACATGGCGGCCGATGGACGGTGTCCGGTCGGTGAGCGAAGTGCTGATGCTGGCCGCGATGGAGGGCTACTCGTTCATTCCGATGGGGTTCGGCGCGAAGGCGGCCGACCTCGGCAGCCGCGAGGAAGCGGCCAAGCTGCGCACGCTGTCTGACAAGACGCAAGTGATCGAGCACCTCGACAAGGGCTTCGCGTACGCGAAGCAGCAGCTCGAATCGATCGACGCGGCAACACTGACGGCGAAGCGCAAGGTGATGGGACAGGATCGATCGACGGCAGACGTCGTGCTGTTCATCGGCGGCGATCTGCACGAGCATCTCGGCCAGCTGATCGCGTACGCGCGCACGAACCACATCGTTCCACCGTGGAGCAAGTGAGGCCCGCGCCGACAGAACCGAGATCAGGTGTGCTGGATCGGAACATTCATGTCCGGTCCGCGAGGTTGTCATTGGGCCTAAGACATAGAGAACGCATACGATAAGCGCGTCCTTGGGCTGGCGCGCCGTTTGGACTGCATGCGACTTTATGGACCAATACGGTCGGGCAGCGCAGACGGCGCCTGCTCTTCATAACTCGAAGCCCGGCAATCACCGAAGCGAATTCGTCCGGCGATCGAACGGCGGCAACATTGTGATGATGCGATGCAACACGCGTGGCGAACGCTCTGAAGTCGGCATGAAAGACTCTGCGGCAGACGAGGTCGCGGCTGAAGTCGACGCGATGGGACAGGTGGCTCGTGCGCTGGCGGCGCTGCCCGACGCACAATCGCGAGCGCGCGTGCTGCGATGGGCCATGGATCGGTACCAGGTCGAGGCGACGCCGATTGCGGCCCCGGCTGTCCATCCGCCGACACCGCGGACCGGTTTGGATCCGACGCTCGAGGTCCAGTCGCTCGACGACTTGTTTCCTGCCGGGCGCCGCGCCGAAACTGACGAAGAGGATCTGTCGATCGGTGCGCCGGCGAGGCCGGCGCAGGGATCGGGCATCGAATCGATGATTCGCGGCTTCGCGGCAGACTTCGGGCGCTTCGCGGTCGAGTGGCAGGGGACGACGTAGTCGTCGTCGGCGCCGGCGCCGCCGGCCTCGCGACCGCCATCTTCCTCAGGCGAGCGAACCCGTCCCGTTCCGTCATCGTCCTCGACGGCGCGAAGAAACCCGGCGCAAAAATCGTGATCAGCGGCGGATCGCGCTGCAACGTGACCAACATCAACGTCACCGAACGCGATTTCTGGGGCGGCCGATCGACGATCGTCCGGCGCATCCTCCGCGCGTTTCCCGTCGACGAGACGATCGCCTTCTTCCGCGAAATCGGCGTCCCGCTTCACGAGGAGGGCGACGGCAAGCTGTTCCCCGACTCGAATCGATCGCGCGACGTGCTCGACGCGCTGCTCCGCGAGTTGTCGCGCGTCGGCGGCGAGCTTCGCCCGAATCGGCGCGTCGTCGACGTTGTCGCCGACGACGAGGAGTTTGCCGTCGCGACGACGAGCGGCGACCTGCGCGCCGGGGCGGTCGTTCTCGCCACCGGCGGCAAGTCGCTGCCCAAGACCGGCAGCGACGGCGGCGGGCTCGAGATCGCGCGTCGCCTCGGCCACACGATCGTCCCGACGACGCCGGCGCTCGCGCCACTGCTGCTCGCAGACGACGATGCGATGCACCGCGAGCTGACCGGCGTGGCGCACGACGTCGAGCTCGCGATCCGGGTCGACGGCACGATCGCGATTCGACTCGCCGGCGCGATGCTGTGGACGCATTTCGGCGTCAGCGGACCCGTGGCGCTGAACGCGTCGCGCCATTGGCTGCGCGCCGCAATGGACGGCCACGCCGCCACCGTTACTGTCAGCTTCCATCCGGGACGTGATTTCGCCGACGTGGACGGCGAGTGGACGCGCCTCGCGAGCGATCATCCTCGCATGACGGTGCACACTGCGCTCGCCCGCTTCGTGCCGGCGTCGGTCGCGTCGGCGCTGCTAAGGACGCTGCGACGTTCTGTTCTCGATACGCGCGAGGGCCACGGACCGAGCGCCTCAGCGCGCGGGGGTGGGGCCCCGCGCGAAACAGAAATGGACAAAAGCACGCCGCTCGCGCATTTCGCGCGCGACGATCGGCGGCGCCTCGTCCGCGCCCTCGTCGAGTGGCCGCTGCCGATCACCGGAACGCGCGGCTACGGCTTCGCCGAGGCGACTGCCGGAGGTATTGACCTGACGGAAATTGATCCGGCGACGATGGAGTCGCGCGTGCGCCCCGGCCTCTACCTCGTCGGCGAGATGCTGGACGTCGACGGGCGAATCGGAGGTTTCAACTTTCAGTGGGCGTGGTGCACGGGTCGTGTGGCCGGGAAAGCGCTGGCGAGTGGGGCTGCTCGCACGTGAAAGCTTGATCGCCGGCGCGTGTCGATCGTCGAGCTAGCGGTTGCTCCCCTGCTGGCCGCCGCCTTGGCCTCCCTGTCCGCCTTTGTCGCCCTTTCCGCTTTGACCACCCTGGCCGGGCTGTTTCCAGTTCTGCTTCTGATCGCCCTTGTCGGTTCCAGTTCCACGTTCTGGATTCTGTGGATTCTGCCCCCCTTGCTTCTGGCCGCCTTGCTGTCCGCCCTGGCCGGGATTCTGATTCTGATTGTCCATACTGTCTCCTCACGCGATGCAGCCCGTCGGATGCCCGATGCAAGGTCAGCACCGTTTGACAGTGAGCGGCCGACCGCCTACGCTCAGCGACGTGCGGCGCTTGCTGTTGTGGGGCTTCAAGTCGTCTCACGAGCTGTTGGAGAACGGCCTCGGCACGCTCGAGCGTGAAGTGATGACGCTCGCATGGCAGCAGCGCGAGATCAGCGTTCGCGAAGCATGCGATCTGATGAGCACACGTGTCGCGTACACGACCGTAATGACGACGATGGACCGGCTCTACAAGAAGGGATTTCTGGCGCGTCGCAAAGTCGGCCGCGCGTTCGTCTATCAGGCCGCGGCGTCGCGCCACGAGATTGAACATGCAGTCGCGGCCGAGCTGGTCGATAGCCTTCTTCAGCGAAATGCGGGCGAGCCGCTGCCCGTCCTGTCGTCGCTCGTCGATGCCGTCTCGGATCGCGATCGCAATCTGCTCGACGATCTGGAGCGTCTCGTTCGCGAAAAACGAAAGACGCTGGAACGCAAGAAGAACCGATGACGGTTCCCGCCTACGTCGCGCACGGCGTCACGCTCGCGTTCGCGTGGTTCCTGCTCGTGAACGTGCTCGTCAGCAGTCTTGTCGCGTTCGCCGGCACAAAGTGCGCAAACGTTCAGCCGACCGGGGCCGCTCGATTCTGGTTCGCCATGCGCCTCTCGCCGGCCGTCGTCTCTGCGATCTTCGTCGCGGCGCTGTTCCTGCCGTCGTACTGGAAATACGAGCCGCGCGATGCGGTCGAAGGCTTCGACGTGACGCTCGCGGCGCTCGCCTTCGCCGCGGTGCTGATGCTGGCCTGCGCGTGCGCGCGCGGAGCGTGCGCCTGGTGGCAGGCGTCGCGGCGCGTGCGCGTATGGATGCGCGGTGCGCGGTCGCTCGCATCGGACGGGAGTCGGGCTTCGCCGATTCCGGCGTTCGAAATCGACGGGCCGATGCCGATGATGGCGCTCGCAGGCATCGTGCGGCCGCGGCTGTTCGTCGCGCGCGCGCTGGTCGGCACGCTGACCGAGGATGAACTGGCGGCGACGGTCGCCCACGAAACCGGCCACTGGCGCGCGTGGGACAACCTGAAACGGCTCGCGATGCGATCGGCGCCCGACGTCCTGTTCCTCATGCCGGCGGCCCGCCGCATCGAGCGCCGATGGGCGTCGGCGGCCGAGCACTCGGCCGATCGCATCGGCGACGGCGCGAACCCGACGGCGCGCTGCGCGCTCGCGTCGGCGCTGGTGAAAGTGGCGCGGCTGATGCCCGACGAAGGCCCGATGCGCGAGCCGATCAGCACGCTCGTCGGCGGCGGTGAAATCGCGTCGCGCGTCGAGCGGCTGCTCGACGATCACGCGCCGGCGCGGGAACGCCGTCGCCGGCCGATCGGTCGCGTGGCGCTCACGGTCATCGGCGCCAACCTGGCCGTCGTCGCGTACGGTCCGCTCCTGCACGCCGTCCACGACGCGACGGAAATGCTCGTTCGATCGCTGCCTTGACGAACGTTGGCTCGCCTGAAAGGCTCGCCCTACACGCACCCGTGGTAGCGCCGCAGCCACCCGTGGTAGCGCCGCAGCCACACCTGTAGCGCGAGGCTTTCAGCCGAGCGAAGGCGACATGTCACATGGGAAATCTTCATCCGATCGAGGCGCTCTCGCAGGACGTGCGCTACGCGCTGCGCGCGCTGCGGAAGGCGCCCGGCTTCACCTTCGTCGCCGTCTTCGCGCTCGCCCTCGGCATAGGCGGCAACACCGCCATCTTCAGCGTGATCGACGGCGTGCGACAGCAGGCGCTTCCCTATCCGCACGCCGATCGCCTCGTCGAACTGTGGGGCAACGTGCTGCGGTCGAAGGTCGAGCGGCGCGGCGCCTCGTATCCGGATTTTCTCGACTGGCGCGCGCAGTCGACCTCATTCGACGCGATGGCGGCGTTCACCGACGCGAGCGCGATTCTCTCGTCGGGCGACGAGCCCGAACGCATCGCCATCGAATATGTGTCTGCGCCGTACTTCTCGCTGCTCGGCGTCGACGCGCAGCGTGGGCGGACGTTTCGGTCCGATGAAGACGCCGTCCCGCAGAAGGTTGCCGTCGCCGTGCTGAGCGACGGTTTGTGGCAGCGGCGGTTCGGCGGCGATCCGGAGATCGTCGGACGCCAGCTTCGCTTCGGCGCGCGGTCGTTCACGGTCGTGGGCGTCATGCCGCCGCGATTCAAGGGGCTGACCGATCAGGCCGAAGCCTGGATGCCGTTCGTGATGAGCGGCAGCCCGGACGATCTCGCCGAGCGCGGCACGCGCGGCTTCGTCGTGCTCGCGCGGCTGAAAGCCGGCGTCGCGCTTGCGCGCGCGCAAACCGAGCTCGATGCGATCTCGCGCCGCCTGGAGCAGACCTACCCGGCCACGAATTCGAAGCGCGCGGTCGACGTGAGCCCGCTCCATGTGGAGCTGTTCGGCTTGCTGCGCCCCGCGCTCCTCACCCTGATGACGGCGGTCGCCTTCGTGCTCCTCATCGCGTGCGCCAACGTGTCGAACCTCCTCATCGCGCGATCGGAAGCGCGGCAGCGTGAAATCGCCGTTCGAACGGCGCTCGGCGCCGGGTGGCCGCGGCTGCTGCGTCAGCTCGTCACCGAAGGATGCGTGCTCACGTCTGCGGGTGCGATTGCCGGTCTGCTGATCGCGAGGCCCGCCGTCCGCGTGCTCGTGGCGACGAGCCCGGTGACGTTCCCGAGCTTCGTCGAGCCGCGCGTGAACGTGCGCGTCGCGCTGTTTACGATCGCCGTCTCGCTCGCCTGCGGCGTCCTGCTCGGCCTTGCGCCGGCCGTTCACGCGCGCGTGTCGCGCCTGGCCGACGCGTTGAAGGAGTCGTCGCGCGGCAGCGGCGGCCAGCGATCCGAGCGGCTGCGAAGCGCGCTCGTCGTCGCCGAGGTGTCGCTCGCGGTCGTGTTGCTCGTCGGCGCCGGGCTGATGATCCGCAGTGTTCAGAAGCTCGCCGCGCTGAACCCCGGATTCGATCCCGATTCGGTGCTGACGCTGCGCATCAGCGTCCCGCTCGGCAACACGCCGAACGCGTCGCCGGCCGGATCGCCGTCGGGTCCGGCGGTGTCGGCGCGAACGGTGCTCGAGCGCGTGCGAGCCGTGCCGGGCGTCGCCGCGGCGAGCCTCACCAGCGACATCCCGCTCTCCGGCGACGGGGCGGCGAGCTTCTACGCCGCCGAAGGACAGCCGCCGATGACCGCGCAGAACGTGCCGCGCGCGTACGTGCACCGCATTTCTCCCGACTTCTTTTCGACGCTTCGCATTCCGATCAAGGCGGGACGGACGTTTCTCGATTCCGAGCTCTCGGGCCAGGCAAACGTCGTCGTCGTCAGCGAACACGTCGCAGGCCGATTCTGGCCAGGTCAGGATCCGATCGGCAAGCGGATCAAGATCGGCGCGTTGACGTCGACCGCACCATGGCTGAACATCGTCGGCGTCGTCGGCGAAACGAAGTACCGCGCGCTGCCGGAGAACCCCACGGCCGATCCCGATTTGTACTTTCCGCAACTCGACCGGGCGCGCCAGCAGGCGTTCGTCATCCGCACGACGGTCCCGCCTTCGTCGATCGTCGCGGCAATACGCGCGGCGATTCGATCGGTCGATCCGACCATTCCCGTGTTCGGCGTGACCCCGATGACCGACTACATCGGCCGGCTGACGGCGCCGGCGCGCTTCACGATGTGGCTGATGGGCGTGTTCGCCGCCTCGGCGCTGATGCTGGCGGTGGTCGGCATCTACGGTGTCATGTCGTATCTGGTCACGCAGCGGACGCGCGAGATCGGCATCCGCCTCGCGCTCGGCGCCGGCGGCCGCGACATCCTGCGGCTCGTCGTCGGCAACGGCGCGCGGTTGATCGGCGCCGGCGTCGTCATCGGTGTCGCAGCGGCAGTCGCGCTTCAGCGGCTCGTCTCGACGCTGCTGTTCGGCGTGACAGCGGCCGACGGCGCGTCCGTGGTCGCGGTGATCGTTCTCGCCACCGTCGCGCTGATGGCCTGCTACGTGCCGGCGGTTCGCGCGACGCGCGTGGATCCGCTGCGCGCCCTGCGGTACGAATGATCCGTTACCGAACCGCGCCTTGACATTTCAGCGGCGGCGCGGCATTCTCGCCGTCCGCCATCACAATCAGTCTCCAACGGAGGAAGAGTTCATGACGGGAATGCTGAACGCCGTAGTCGCCAGCGTGCTGCTGCTGTCGTCGGCGTCGTATGCTGCGGCACAGGTGGAACGCGCCTCGGTCACCGGGACTGTCAAGGATCAATCCGACGCGGTGGTACCGGGCGCCACGGTGACGGCCGTGAACGTCGGCACCAACGTCCCCGCGCAGGCAGTCACCGATGCACAGGGTGGTTACGTCATCCCGGCGCTCATCCCCGGCGAGTACGTCGTCGACGTCGAGCTGCAGGGATTCCGCAAGTCGAGCAAGCGCGTGACGCTCGACACGGGCCAGCGCGCGCGCCTCGACTTCGCGCTCGCCGTCGGCGCGCTCGAGCAGAGCGTCAGCGTGGAAGCGGCGTCGCCGCTCGTCAACACGGAGCAGGCGACGCTCGGCACCGTCATCAGCCAGCCGGAGGTCGCCAACCTGCCGCTGTCGCTGCGCAACTGGGACGACCTGCTCGGCCTCGCCGCCGGCGTGCAGGGCGATCGCTACACGGAACAGGCGGGCAGCACGGCGGCGGGCCGCACGGGCGGCGTCAACGTGCACGGCATCCGTTCGCTGCAGAACAATTTCCTGCTCGACGGCCTCGACAACAACTCGATTTCCGAAAACGTCCAGGAACTGACGACGCAGGTGTCGAGGCCGTCGGTGGATGCGATCGGCGAGTTCAAGGTCGTCACGAGCGCGTACTCGGCGGAGTTCGGCAAGTCGCCGGGCGCCGCCATCAGCGTCACCACGAAGTCGGGTACGAACGCGCTGCACGGAACCGCGTACGAGTTCCTGCGCAACGACAAATTCAACGCGAATGATTTCTTCTCGATCCGTCAGGGCGCGGCGAAGCCGGATCACAAGCAGAACGACTTCGGCGGCAACCTCGGCGGCCCGATCGTCAAGAGCAAAGCGTTCTTCTTCGGCGACGTCGAGGCGACACGGCTCACCCAGGGCGTGATTCGCACGACCACGGTGCCGACCGTCAACGAGCGCAACGGCATCTTCTCGGGCACCGTGCGCGATCCGCAGACCGGACTGCCGTTCGCGAACAACACGATTCCGACCGAGCGCATCGATCCGATCGCGCGCCAGATGATGGATCTGTTCCCGCTGCCGAATGCGAGCGGCGCGAGCAACTTCTTCCGCACCGCGAATACCACCGACAACGCGCAGCGGTATCTCGTGCGCACCGATCTCCACTTCAGCAACAGCGACAACATGTTCGCGCGCTACTTCCAGTCCGATCGCGATCGGTTCATCCCGGGCAACTTCGGCGGGATTGCCGACGGTACCAGCACGTCGGCGTGGGGCCGCCAGAACATGAAGACGCGCACCTTCGCGGCCGGATGGAATCACACCGTCACCTCGAGCTCGCTCAACGAGCTGCGCTTCGGCTACAACAAGGCCGATTCGACGGCGAACCACGATCCGTTCGGCCAGACGGGGATCAATCTCGGCGGCGTGCCGCTCGACCCGCGCGTGGCCGGCGGTCTGCCCGGGATCAACTTCAGCGCCGGCGGCTATCGTCTCGGGTCGCCCGACTTCCTGCCGAAGTACCAGCTGACCGACGTGTTCCAGTTCACCGACACGTTCACGATGTTCCGCGGCGCCAACCAGTGGAAGTTCGGCGTCGACCTGATGGCGCCGATGCGCAACACGTTCCTCGACGTTCCCGCGACGCGCGGGTCGGTGACGTTCCGCAACACGTTCACCGGCCAGGTGCTCGGCGACTTCCTGCTCGGATACGTGTCGGACGCGCAGCTGTCGAACCTCGCCGAGACGCATCAGCAACTGTCGTCGTACTCGCTCTACGCGCAGGACGACTGGAAGCCGAACGACAAGGTGACGGTGAACGCCGGCCTGCGCTACGACTTCATGACGCCGCAGCTCGAGCGCGACAATCACATCGCGAACTTCGACGCGACCGGCGCCGGCAGACTGCTGACCGCGGCGAGCGGATCGATCGAGGACCGGGCGCTCGTCAACCCCGATCGCAACAACATTGCGCCGCGAATCGGCCTCACCTACGCGCCGACGACGCAGTCGGTGTTCCGCGGCGGGTACGGCATCTTTTACAATTTGTACGATCGCATCGGCAGCGAGGATCAGCTGAGCCTCAACGTGCCGTTCCTGATCAACAACCTGCTCGGCCCCGCGACGGCGGCGAGCGGTCCGCTGTTCCTGCTGAAGAACGGCTTTCCCGGCAACCCGCTCGATGCGGCGGCCATCAACATCCGGAACGTGCGCATCCGCGCCATCAACCCCGCCGGCGACAAAACGTACTATCAGCAGTGGAGCGGCGGGATGCAGCGTCAGCTCTCGACCTACATGGTCGTGTCGGCCGACTACGTCGGCACGAAGGGCTCGAAGATCTGGACGCTGCGCAACCTGAATCAACCGGATCCGGTGACCAAGGCACTCCCGTACCCGGCGTTCGGGACGATCGAGTACGCGGACCAGGATGGGTCGTCGCTGTACAACGGCCTCGAGCTGGCGGTCGAGCGGCGCTTCGCGCATCCATTCGGCTTCCGCATCGCGTACACGCTGTCGAAGGCGACCGACAATGCCGGCGAGCATCTGTTCACCGGCGGATCACCGAGCTTCCTGCAGGACGCTCGGAATCGCGATTCGTGGGAAGGGCCGGCGGATCAGGATACGCGGCACCGCATCGCCGCCAACTGGATTCTGGATCTGCCCTACAGCTTCAACTTCAGCGGCATCGTCACCGCGCGCACGGGTCGGCCGTTCACCGTCACGCAGAGCAGTAACTCGGTCGGCAACCTGATGACCGGTCTGCCCAATCGCGTCGGCGACGGCCAAGGCGCGCAGACGGTCGATTCGTGGTTCGACAAGACGGCGTTCCAGGCCGTGGCGTCGGGCGTATTCGGCAACTCGGGGCGCAACATCCTGCTCGGACCAGGGCTGTTGAACACGGACATCGCGGTGCAGCGCCGCTTCACCCTTTCGGGTCAGACGGCCGTCGAGCTCCGCTGGGAAGTGTTCAATCTCTTCAACGCGGATGAATTCGGCCTGCCGGAATCGAACATCAGCAACGCCGCAGTGGCGACGATCACGAGGCTCGCCGGCGATCCGCGCGTGATGCAGTTCGCGCTGCGGCTGGTGTTCTGATCGTGAGCGACACAGAGGGTCTCGAGAACACAGAGGAAATTTAACCGCAGAGGAAAGCAAACGCAGAGTTCACTGAGCACGCAGAATGTGAACGCCGATCGGGTCGACGGCAGCGGCCTGCGAAGCAGGCCGCTCACACCGCTTCGCGGCGTGCCGTCGAGCCGAGGCGCTCCGTGTCTCTGTGGCTAATTGTGTTCTGTGTCCTCTACCGCATTCTGTGTCGTGGCCGTCGCGCCTTTGATCCGATCACCCGTCACACGATCGAAATACATCACTCTCTCTCTCACAAATCGCATCCACACCTTGTCGCCGGCGCGCGCGATCGGTTCCGCGCCGCCGCGCGCGACGACTCGCATGCCGTCGAGTTCGACGGTCGCGATCGTTTCGTTGCCCATCGGCTCGACGACGACGACGCGCGCTTCGCGCCAGCCGTCGCCGAGCGGCGTCCGCGAGAGCTCGACGTCTTCAGGACGAACGCCGAGATCGATCGACGGCGTCTCGGCCACGATATTCATCGCCGGGCTGCCGAGAAACGTCGCGACGAAGCGGTGACTGGGATTGCGATACAGCTCCAGCGGCGGGCCGGTCTGGACGATGCGTCCGCGCTGCATGATCGCGACGCGCGAGCCCAGGGTCATCGCCTCGGCCTGATCGTGCGTCACGTACACCATCGTGGTCTTCAATTCCTGCTGAAGGCTCTTCAGATCCGTTCGCATCTGCCGGCGCAGCTGCGCGTCGAGGTTCGACAGCGGCTCGTCCATCAGATAGACCGCGGGGCTGCGCACGAGCGCCCGCGCGAGCGCCACGCGCTGCTGCTGTCCGCCTGAAAGCTGGCCCGGCTTCCGCTCGAGCAGATCGTCGAGACCGAGGCGCCGCGCGGCAGCGATGACTCGCGATTCGATCTCGACGCGGGCGACCGATCGCGTGCGCAGCGGGAAGGCGATGTTGTCGAAGACCGAGAAGTGCGGATAGAGCGCGTAGTTCTGGAAGACCATCGCCACGTCGCGCTCGGCCGGGGGCACGTCGTTGACCACGCGATCGCCGATCCGGATCCGGCCGGCGTCGGCGGACTCGAGGCCGGCCAGCAGGCGCAGGACCGTCGTCTTTCCACATCCTGACGGTCCGACGAGCACGAGGCATTCGCCCGCGTCGATCTCCAGATCGATCGCGTCCGCAGCGACATGGCTGCCGAATCGTTTCGTCACCCGTTCGAATCGCACGCGCATCGGTGGCGGGATTGTATACTCCGCGCGTGATGCGAAGGATGGTCGCGGCGGCGGCGGTCGTAGCCGCACTTGCGGCGCGTCACTCTCCGGGCCGCGCGCGCGGGGCTGAAAGCCCCGCGCCACAAGCCACTTTCGTCGTCGAGAGATCTTCTGAAGCCATTGCAACCGTCCGCGCGGCGTGCGAGCAGTGCGACTGGGGCGCGACCGGCCGCGAGGCCGCGGCGCTGCGAGTGTCGGTGGACGGCCGCTACCGCACCCACGTGATGCTCACGCAAGGCGATCGCGAGGCGGACTATCAAGTCCTGCTCGGGCGATATGGCGGCGGATCGCATCGCGTCACCGTCGACGTCGATCCGTCGCAGTCGTCGCCGCAGGTCGGAGCGGTGCGCGTGGCGCGGGTGGACGTGACGGTCGTCGGATCGCGCAATCCAGGATTCGAAGCGCTCGCCCACGCGCCGATCCTGCACGCGCGCCCGAACACAATCGGCCATTTCACCGATGTGCCGCTGCTGATGTGGTACGAGGCGACGCCAACACCGCACGGCCGTTCGTACCGTTACTCGGTCGTGTTCTCGAACGAAGACGGCGGCACGGCGACCGATCGCCTGATGGCGACGTGGGGTCGCACGACCGACATCGAGTTCGTCTACGGGATCGAAATCGACGAAGCCGGCCGGCTCGTTTCGGAAGAGTTCCAAGGTCCGAACCACGTGATGACGCCGTTCCGCGGCCGGCACGAGGCGTCGCATCCGCTCGAGTGGACGGTCACCGACAACAACATGGTGAGCGATCACGGGACGACGACGATGCGGTACGCGCCGGCGCCGGAGCGGTTCGATCTCACCGATGTGTCGCGCGAAGTGGTGATGGACGCGCACCCGTGGACGTATCGCGTCAGCACACAGGAGATGATGCGCGAGGGAAAGATCGCCGTCGACCCGCCGCCGGGATCGGGAACGATTCCCGATCCGCACCGGTACGTGTTCGTCGAGGCGTGCAGCGAGCTGGCGGGTGTGCGCCTGTCGTTCGGCGTGCACGCGACGACGGCGCAGGGCGCGCAATGGTTCGATTCCGATCGCGGCCGCGACGAATTCCGCATCGTCCGCAGCGGCTGTTTCCGCGGCGCGGTGCCGCTGCCGGCCGGCGCGTCGGCGCCCGATGCGATCCGCTTCCGCGCATGGCCGCAGCCGGATGGAAAAGAGCGCGATCCGGCCGTCCGAGTCACGCGCGTCAACCGCGTGTTCACGCTCGGCGACGATTTCCTGCCGAAGCCTTCGACGTTTCAGTGGATGGGATCCTTATCGCTGACGCTCGACGGTTCGCCGCGCGAATTGTCGTTCTTGCGCTAACGCTCGCCTGAAAGGCTCGCGCTACGCGTCAGGCCCGCCCTACACGTCAGGCTCGCGCTACGCGTCAGGCCCGCGCTACGCGTCAGGCTCGCCCTACGCTTCGGTGGCCGTAGCGCGAGGCTTTCAGCCGAGCGGAACCAACTCGATGGTTCTTATCTGTGACGGCGCCACATCGAGGGTCGCCCCGCCGTCGACAACGGCCACCTCCTCCTGACGCCGTTCCAGCAGGTCGACAACGAACGCCGACGCCATGCCGTCCGTCAGAGCGACGGTGACGCGCGTCGCGTGAGGTTCCGGGTTGAACAGCCGCAGGATCACCGCATCGCGATCGTCGGCCCCGGTCAACGCGCTGAGAACGATCCCAGACGGCTCCGACGTCAGCGCGATGAACGATTGTGATCGTGAACCGGGACCGGCGTTCGACCCCGCGATCTGAGATCTGACCGGCAGCAGGAACGCGCGGCTCGCCGCGAACAACGCGACCGCGGCAGGCGGAATCGATCGGGGAGCGATGCCGATGCGGAATCGATGGACGCCGAGGCACTGCGCGCCGGGCGTGCTGACCGACGGTCCTGCATGGCCCGAGGGTCGCGTCACGAGGTCGTCGCGCGACAGATCGCCCACGGCGCGGATGAGCGTCAGCGCGATCGTATTGCGCGATCCCTCATTCGGCTCGGCCACGATCTCGTATTCGGCGAGGCCGCTGCTCATCACCGTCACACCGCCGCGCGCATCGCCGGCGTCGACGAACGATTGAAACGGCGCGGCGCTGACCGGCAGCTCCATCAGCTTTCCCGGCGGCGGCACGCGTTCGGCCGGTCGCTCGATGCACGCAAACGCGCTGTCGCTCCGCGCCGACGCGACGCGCGCCGCACCGCTCGGCACGAGGATGCGCAGCCGGTGATCGCGCGCGCGGTTGACAACGGTTGCGCGAACGGCGACGTGGCGCGACCCGGCGTCGAGCGAGACCTCGAGCGAGACCGACATCGAGACGGTCTCGAGCGATCGTGAGCGCCGATCGGCGGATGCGCTCGCCGGCACCTGCAGCTCGTAGCCGATGTGGAACGCCGCCCGCAAAGGACCGGCGACGATGCGAGAAATCTCCGCCGGACCGCTCGTCGTGATACGGACGTCGTTCGCGGGCGGCGAGTAGTTGTATTCGTCGCCGACGTCGCCGACGTCCTCCAGCGTCGCCGCTCGGCGTATGACCCGACCGGTCGCCTTCTCCTCCACGTCCAGCGTGCCATCGTCGTTGACCGTGACGCGAAGATGCTCGTTCTCGATGGTGCGATCGGCCGCAGTGACAGCCCTGAAGGGCTGCGCTGCCGGAGCGCTGGCAGCCCTGAAGGGCTGCGCTACTGGAGAGACATCGGTACCTGCATTTGTAGCGCAGCCCTTCAGAGCTGCATTGTCGAAATGGACATCGAAAGTCGCATATCCGAACGATGGAATCTCGTCGGCCCGGAACAATAACCGCGCTCGCCGGGCGTGCAGCTGCCACGGCGTTTCGTAGCGGCTCATCACGGTCGCGATGACGTCGTGCTCGTCGAGCAGCTGGAACGGCATGGCGGCGCCATTCCCGTCGCTCACCTTCGCGATGTACGCGTCACGGGGCCAGAAGCGCACGGGACGATCGAGCGCTTCGGGATCGACGCGACGGTGCGGCTCGGCGCTCGCATATGGCAAATCGATCGTCGCTTCAACGACCCCGCTCCGGGCTTGTGCGTCGGTGTTGAAGACGACGAGCCGCAGGGCGCCCTCTGGCGCCGGCGCCACGAGGTCGCTCAGATGCGTCGCCGCGCGTTCGGCAAGCGCCTCCGCGACCTGTTCCGCGCGCGCGAAACGGCTCATGTTCTCCTCGTGGACCGCGTCGATGCTGCAGCCGCAGATGCTGTCGTGCGGCTGATTCTGAATCAGCGTCCGCCATGCATATCGCAGCTCGCCGCGCGGGTACGCGTGTCCCGCGAGCCACGCGAACGTCGAGAGCGGCTCGGCATCGCGCTCCAGTTCGGTTTGAATCCGCGCGTTCGCCTGCTTGAGGTATGCGCGCGCCGACAACACGCCCGGCAGCAGGTTCGCGTAGTCCTCGCCGCCGCGCAGCTCGCCTGCGACCGTTTCCAGCGGCGGCGCATCTTCGCGCGTCACGCGCCGGCGCACGCCGTCCACATATGCGGCGAGCGTCGAATGCCTCGCCCGTATGCCGTCGTTCTGCGACAAGCGATCGACGAGCTGCAGAATCGCCGGGTGCGGCTCGACGTGATCGACGCCGTTCATCAGCAGCACCTGCCCCGAGACGGTTCGTTCGCGTTCGTAGTCGACGGCCCTCATCGCGCGCGCGACCATTTCGTCGCCGTTGAACGCAACCCGGGTCGCATTGCAGTACCCCTCTGGCGGAAGATGCATCAACAGCACGCTCGAGCCGTCCGGCGCTTCCCACCAGTACTCCGCCCGCCGTCCGCCGAACCCGCGCCACAGAATCGCGTTGTCGAGCCCCAGCTGTCGAAGGATCTGCGGCATCTGCGCGACGTGGCCGAACAGATCCGGCAGGTATCCGACGGGCATCGAGCCGCCGTACGACTCCGCGATGCGGTATCCGATCGCCAGATTTCGCACGAGCGCTTCACCGCTGACGAGGAACTCGTCGGGCATGACGTACCACGGGCCGACGAGCAGCCGGCCCGACGCGATGGCACGCCGCACGCGGCCGGTCTGCTCCGGCCGCATCTCGAGGTAATCCTCGAGCACGATCGTCTGGCCGTCGAGGTGGTAGTGCGCGAACGCCGAATCGCGTTCGAGCAGATCGAGCACGCGATCGATCAGATCGACGAGCCGGAGGCGGAATTGCTCGCGCGTGAGATACCACTCCCGATCCCAGTGCGTGTGCGACACGACGTGGACGTCGACCGTCATCCTCAGCCTTTGACCGCGCCCGCCGTCAGGCCGGCGACGAAGAAGCGCTGAAGCAGGACGAACGCGATCATCACCGGCACGAGGCCGATGAAGCTGGCCGCCGCGAGCAGCTGCCAGTCGGTTTCGTACGCGCTTTGAAAACTGAACAGGCCGAGCGGCATCGTGAAGCGCTCCTGCGAGTCGAGCAGCACGAGCGCCAGCGAGAACTCGGACCAGTACGCGGCCAGATTGAAGATGGCCGCCGCGGCGAGGCCCGGCGACGCGACCGGCAGAGCGATGCTGAAGAGCGTACGCACCCGCGACGCGCCGTCGACGAGCGCCGCCTCGAACAGGGCACGCGGCACCGCGTCGAAGAAGTTCTTCAGCACCCAGGTGGTGAACGGCACCTGCATCGCCGCGTAGACGAGCACGAGGCCGGAGCGCGTGTCGACGAGCGACGCCCGCTCGACGAGTCGATAGATCGGCACGAGCAGGACGACCGGCGAGAGCATCTGCACCACGAGCATCGCCGCGAGGAGGCGCGCGCGATCGCGGAACCGCTCGCGCGACAGGACGTACGCCGCCGGCGTGGCGATCGCCATCGTGGTCGCGGTCGCCACGAGCGCGACGACGACGCTGTTCCAGAGATACCAGGGCACCTGCGTCGAGGTGAGCGCGAACCAGTAGTTCGCCGCCGTGGGATGCGATGGAATCCATCGCGGTGGAAATTCGTAGACGGCCGCTTTGCTCTTCAGCGACAGCGAGAGAAGCCAGAGCTGCGGGGCGACGAATGCGGCGGCGACGGCGGCCAGCGCGGCCACGAATGGCCACCGCCGCATGCCGGATCGCCGCCGGGTATAGAACGCAGAGCTCGCAAGAATCGCACGTTCTCGAATCACACGCTCTCCCGTCGCCACATCAACCGCACCGCCACCCACGCCAGCGACAGATTCACCGCGAGCATCACCACTGCAACCGCGGCCGCCTTGGACGGATCGAGATCGAAGAACGCGAGCCGATACATGAACAGCGAGATGACTTCCGTGCTGCGCGCCGGACCGCCGCCGGTGAGCGGCATGATCAGATCGAATGTATTGAACGTCGCGATCGTGATCAGCACCGCGTTCAGCGCAACGACCGGCGCAATCTCGGGCAGCATCACCCAGCGCAGCCGCTGCCACGCGCTCGCACCCTCGAGATCCGCGGCTTCGTGGCGCTCGCGCGGCACGCGCTGCAGGCCGGCGTGCTGCAGAACCATGCTGAACGCGCAGCCGCGCCAGATGTTCGCGGCGACGACCGAGACGAGCGCGAGGCGCGCGGACGAGAGCAGGGGCAGCGGTCCCGCGCCAACGCGGCTCAGATAGTAATTGATGATGCCCGCGCGGTTCTCGATCAGCAGAATCTTCCACATGACGCCCGCCAGCACGCCCGGCATCACCCACGCGCTGACGACGGCGACGCGCGCCGCGAGCGTCCCCGCGGCGCGGCGGCGGTGTGCGGCATCGATCAGCCACGCGAACCCGAGGCCGAGCCCGAGCTGCATCGTGACGGACGCCGCGACGAACACGAGCGTCACGGCGAGCATCGCGCGAAACTGCGGATCGAGCAGCAATGCGGCAATCGTGCGGCCATCGGCGGCGATACGCACGAGCTCGAGCATCGGGTACAACAGCAGCGTGGCGACGAGCGCGACCGCCGGCATGAGCCAGACGGCGAGCTGTCGATTCTCGCGCGCCACGCGCCACAACACGAAGAGGGCGAGGATGGCCACTCCGATTGCCGGCGCCCGGGCGACCGCACTCGGTCGGCGCGCGCGCGGAAGATTCGCGGCAGTCAGACGCGCGTGCTCGGCGCGCGCCGCGTCGAAGGCGCGATCGACCGCCGCGTCCGGCGCCTGCGCGCCCGAGATCACGTCGCCGATCGCAATCTGCAGCGCCTGCGAGATTGCGGGATACACCGCCACCAGCGGACGCGCCCGGCCGTACCGCAGCATCTCGCCGAAGCGCTGATACCAGCGATCGCGGCTGAAGAACGGATAGTCGCGGTACACGCTCCGGCGGGCGGGAAGATGACCCGTCGCCATGCTGATGCGTGCGGCATGATCGCGGCGCTCGACGTCGCGGATGAACTCGACGGCCGCACGGCGGCGTTCCCGGTCGCGGGTGAACACGACCCACACCCAGCCGCCGGTTCCCGTCGAGGGCGTTGCGCCGTTCGCCTGCGGAATCGGCGCGATTTCCCAGTTCGCGAAGTCCTCCGCGCGCAATCCCGCGCGCAGATCGTTCAGCTGCCAGTTGCCGCCGAGAAACATCGCCACGTCGCCCGCCGTCGCGGCGGCGGTCAGCTGCTGATAATCGTTGCTCGCGAGGACCGATGTCGGCGACGCGCCGCTGCGCACCGTCTCGCGGAGGAATTCGAACAGGCGAAGCATCCGCTCGCGATGCGGCGGCTCGCCGAAAATCGGACGCCCTTCGCCGTCGACGAGCTCTCCGCCCTGGCCCCAGAACATCGCCAGATGATCGAAGACCGTCGCCTCCCAGCGTCCGGCGTTGTAGAGATACCCGGCGATGTGGCGCTCGCGCGCGACGCGGCTGGCGACGTCAATCAGCTCGTCCCACGTGCGCGGCGGCGTCGGCACGAGATCCCGGCGATAGAACAGCACGCGGCAGTCGGTCTCGTGCCACAGCCCGAACACGCGCCCGCTCGCGTCCGACAGCGTCGAAATGGTGAAGGGCAGAAAATCGCGCCGATCCTCCTCGGGCCAGTCATCGTTCAGCGGCTGCAGATAGCCGCCGGCGAGAAACAACGGCATCCAGAAGCTGTCGATCGATGCGATGTCGGGCAGGCGGCCGGCCTGCGCCGCGAGCTGCAGCTTCGCCTTGTGGAGCTCGAGCGCCGGCATCACCGACAACCGGAGCTGGACGTCCGGACGGGTCCGCGCCCACTCTTCGAAGATCGCGGTGAACGTGTCGGCGATCGCGGGCCGCGCGGCGAGGTGCGAGTAGTCCTGCTGCGCCCAGACGGTCAGCGTCGTTGGCGCATCGGGTCGGCCGATGCGGACCGGCGTGACGAGCGATTCGGCGGCGACGGCAATGAGAATCGCGGACGCGAGATCGGGCATACTCTGTCGATGCTACCGCCTCCGCCGCCCGACACTCGACCCTTCGACGTCGTCGGCATCGGCGCCACGTCGGTCGATTTCGTCTACCAGCTCCCCGCGTATCCCGCGCCGACCGCGTCGCTGGCGAAGATGCGCATCAGCCACCACTTCATCTCGTGCGGCGGCCAGGTCGCGACGGCGCTGGCGACGTGCGCGCGGCTGGGACTTCGCGCGAAGTTCATCGGCGTCACCGGCACCGACGACAACGCCAAGCGCGTGCGCCGCGATCTCGAGGAGCGCGGCATCGATCTCGGAGACGTGGTCATCCGCGACGTGTCGAATCAGTACGCCGTCATCCTCGTCGACGAGCACAGCGGCGAGCGGATCGTCCTGTGGGATCGCGACGATCGGCTGAAGCTCCGCGAGCGCGAGCTGCCGCCCGACCTCGCGTCGACGGCTCGCGTGGTCCACGTCGACGACGTCGACGTGAACGCGGCGATCCGGGCGGCGGGGATCGCGCGTGCCGGCGGCGCGGTCGTGACGAGCGACATCGACCGCCTCGACGATCGGACGATGGAGCTGGTGCAGGCGGTGACGTTTCCGATGTTCGCCGAGCACGTGCCGACCGCGCTGACCGGGGTCGCCGATCCGGCAGGCGCACTCCGCGCGCTGCGGCGCGTCCATCCCGGACTTCTCGTCGTGACGCTCGGCGTCGGCGGCGCGATGGCGCTCGAAGGAGACCGGCTGCATCATATGCCGGCGTTTTCGGTCGACGCAGTGGATACGACGGGGGCCGGCGACGTCTTCCGTGGCAGCTTCATCTACGCGTATCTCAACGGCTGGCCGATCGAGCAGACGCTGCGATTCGCGAATGCCGCCGCCGCCGTGAGCTGCACGAGGCTCGGTGCGATCGCCAGCGTGCCGTCGCTCGACGAAGCGGAGCGCCTCATCGCCGAGGCGACAGCCGCGCGGCAACGGCACGGTAGCGCGAGCCCTTCAGGCGAGCGTCGCCGCGCCACGCTCGGCTGAAAGCCTCGCGCTACTGGTGCGGCACAATCGGCGCGATCGCTTCGCTCAGCACGCGCCCCGACGTCAACGGAAGCGTGACGCCGGCCAGGAACGCGAGCGTCGGCGCGACGTCGGTCGGCGACACGCGCATCAGATACTCACCCTTCGCGATCCCCGCCCCCATGAACATGACCGGCACGTGCGTGTCGTACTGATAGCCCGATCCATGCGTCGTCGTGTTCAGCGACTCGATCCAGTACGGCTTGAACAGGATCATGATGTCGCCGCTGCGTCCCTGGAAGAAGCTGAGCGCCGACTGGCGTCCCGCGGAATCGCCATCGAAATGATTCGCGGCGAGCTCGTCGCGCGTGATCACGCGAAGCACACCGGGCACGGTCTTCAGATCGGCGACGAGCGTCCGCATCGCGGTCGGATTCGCCTGCAGCCCTTCGTAGACGCCGGGCTCCAGGTACAAGTAGTCGTGGGCGAGCTGACTCACGTGCGTGCCGGCGCCGAGCGTTTTCGTCATCGACTCTTCGGCGCGCGCGATGAGCTCCTGCACCGAAATGCGGCCCGCATCGATCCCCTGCTGGATCGCACGCTCGGGCGTCGGGGCGACGCCGTGGTCGGCCGTCAGCGCCACGGTGTAGGCCCCGGGTCCGACGAGACGATCCAGGCCGGCGAACAGATCGCCGAGCGTTCGATCGAGACGGATCAGAATGTCCTGAGCTTCGTGGCTGAATGGACCGTAATCGTGCGCCACCTTGTCCAACGTCGAGAAGCCGATGCCGACGAAATGCGGCCCGCCCGTCGTGTAACCGATCTTTTCCGCGACATGGAGCGCCATCGACGCCAGGTATTCGTCAGCGAACGGACTGCTCTGCCATTGGTCGTAGAACACCTGATCGGGCAGTCCGCTCGGGCTCTTGAGGATGTGCGGAAATGTCTGCGTCATCTCGCCCTTCGTCCGCTGCAGACCAATCGCCGGACTCTCGTACAGGTATCGGTTCAGCGGCAGCGCACGATCCCACGTCCGGCCGAAATCCTTCTCGACCGGATGCGCCTTGATGTACTCGGCGACGCTGGCGACGGGGCCCGGCGAGAACGCCGTCGACGTCGCCCACGCCCCTGCGTCGTCGAACCACGCGACCGCGTCGGGCCTGTGTCCACCGAGCGCAATCGCCGAACGCGGCTTCAGCGAGAATGCAATCACGTGCGGCGACGGGCTCAGTTGCGCCCGGATTTCGTCGGCGAGCGTCGTCAACTGCATCCGCGCAGCGCTTTCGCCCATCGACGTCAGCGGCTTGCCGTAGCTGACGATGGTCGCATGCGAATCCTCGGTGCACGTCACCAGCTTTCGGAGATCGCGATCCCACCAGTTGTTGAGGACGAGGCCATGCTGCGACGGGAGGGCGCCGGTCGCGATGCTCGCGTGGCCGGGACAGGTGACGGTGTTGAAGTACGGATAGTAGGCCTCGCGAAACCAGGCGCCGTCGGTGACGAGACGGTGCAACCCCTTCGACCACTGCTGCTGATATCGATCGATGAGATCGGCGCGCAGCTGATCGACGACGACCAGGACGATCGCCTTCGGCGTGCGAGCGTCTGCGTGTAAAACCGCGGACGCGAGCAGGCAGGCGGCGGCGAGACATCGCTTCATGCCGCATCTCCCCCGGGATGTGGAATCAATGGAAGCCTCGGATCGCGCGCAGGCCAGCTGTGACGGAACTCGGCGTACTGAGGATCGTCCGACGCCGCCATCGATCGCCGTGTGCCGGCGAGCACGTTCAGGTAGTACGCGTCGTGTCCGTACGCGGTGACGAACGGATGGTAGCCTTCGCGAACGATCACGAGGTCGCCGCCGCGGACGAGCATCGTCTGGTCACGCCGGCCGTCCGCGGTGTACACGCGATGGAACCCGTAGCCCTGCGGATGGCGAAAGCGGAAATAGTAGATCTCTTCGAGATCGGCCTCGGTCGGAGGACGATCGGTATCGTGTTTGTGCGGCGGATAGCTCGACCAGTTGCCGGCCGGCGTCAGCACTTCGCAGATCATGAGGCGATCGGCGGGAAACCGCGGCGGCAGAATGTCGATGATCTGGCGCGTTGCGTTGCCGCCGCCGCGGATCTCGAAGCCGCAGTCGCCCGGACCGACGAGCGCCGCGGCGCGGTCGACGGTTGAAGGCGCGCGGCACTCGGCGATCTCGGTCGGCGCGGTCGCGGTCAGGATGACCTTCGATCCACGCGGCACGTACAGCGCGTGAGGGTACGCGTCGAACACGCCGGCGCGCGGACCGAGCGTCCCTCGGCCGGCCCCGCCATCGCGCGTCGTCCACTCGACGCGACAGGCGCCCGACAAGAGCACGACACACATTTCCTGCCTGGCCGTCTTGGACTTCCACGTGTCGCCTTTGGCGAGCGTACGAACGGTGAACGAGATGAATTCCCACCGCGCGCGCGCGGGCGTCACCGCGATCGTCGGAGCGGAGCGTCCCGGCGGCACGCGCCGCGAACGCAGGTGAATCGACTCGTCGCGACGAGTCTTCATACGCGCTCCGCGGCCACGCCGCCGACGTCGACGCGCATGCCGGTATCGCACGCGCGCGTGGCCGCGACGGCAACGCGCAGCGCTTCCACGCCATCGTGAATCGTGACCGGCGCCGGACGTTCGCGGAGCACGTTCTGCGCGAAGTTCTGAAGCTGCAGCGTATAGGCGCGCTCGAACCGCTCCATGAAATACGGCACCGTGTCGTGCGCCACGTTGTTGCGCGTCATGACGAGCAGCGGCGTTTCGCGAATGTACCCCACGCGAATCGTACCCTCCGTGCCGAGCAGATCCGTGGAAATGTCGTAGCCGTAGCAGCCGTTGCGCGTCAGATCGACGACGCCGAGGCGGCCGTCGGAGAACGTCAGCGTCGCGATGACGTTGTCGCGATCGCCGACCGTGCCGAGCTCGGGAAACGCCAGCACGGCGCCCACCGCCTGCACGCTCGCGACGTCGCCCATGAACCACCGGGCGAGATCGAAGTCGTGAATCCCCATGTCGATGAAGATGCCGCCGCTGCTTTTCGGATCGGCATAGGTCAGGCTCGGCGGAAACGGATCGCGCGACGTCGACTTGAAGACGACGACGCGGCCGATTCGTCCTTCGTCGACCTGCCGCTTGGCGGCTGCGTATCCCGGATCGAAGCGCCGCATGAATCCCATCTGGAAGAAGACGCCGGTGCGCCGCTCGGCGTCCGCCATGTCGCCGGCCTCCGCGAGCGACAGCGCCGGCGGCTTCTCGCAGAAGGTCGGTTTCTGGGCCTCCAGCCCGGCGATTACCAGCGAGCGGTGCGTATGCGTCGGGCTGACGATGACCACTGCGTCGACCGCCGCGTCGTGAAGCAGTTCGTCGGGTCGATCGTAGGCGCGCGGTACGTCGAACTCGGCGGCGATCTCCTTCGCAAGCGCGCCGTTCGTGTCGGCTACGGCAACGAGCCGCGTCTCCGCGAGCCGCGAGCTCAAGTCGCGCGCGTACACGCGACCCAGCCGTCCCAGTCCGATCAGCCCTACACTCAGCCGCGTCATCATCTAATCCCAGCCCGAGCAACCAGTTTCACTTCTTCGTAACGAGCTCTATGCGAACACGAACGTCCGGCGGCACGGCCTCTCCTCGAAGCGCATGCACCGCGTTCTCCACGGCGACGCGTCCCATCTCGTCCGGAAACTGCGCCACCGACGCTGCCATCGTCCCATCCTCGATCGCTTTCCTGGCGTCGTCCACGGCGTCGAACCCGACGACACGGATTTTGCCGCTCTTGCCGGCGGCGCGAATCGCTTCAATGGCCCCGAGCGCCATCATATCGTTGCAGGCGGGGTGCGCCTGCAGCATGTTCTGGAACACATTGAATCCCTGATCGCGCTCCCAGTTCGCCGTCTGCGAGGCGACGATCTGCACGTCGGGCGTGTCTTTGACGGCGTCGCGGAATCCGCGAAGACGCGAATCTCCCGTCTCGTGACCCGGAATGCCTTCGAGCACCGCGACCTTCGCGCGCCCGCCGGAGGCGGAGGTGATGAACCGCCCGGCGATGCGGCCGCCCTCGTAATTGTCCGATCCGGTGAAGCTCGCGATCTTCGCTCCCGCCTCGCTCGAAGCGGCCGGATCGAGGCGCGTGTCGACGATGACCACGGGAATGTTGGCGCGGTTGGCTTTCACGACGGCCGGCACGACCTCCCTCGATCCGCTCGGCGTCAGACACAGCGCGTTGATGCCGGTCTGCAGCAGGTTCTCGATGATCTGCATCTGCCGCTCGACGTCGATCTCGCGATCGGCCGCCTGGACGACGAGATCGACGCCGAGCTTCTTCGCCGCGTCCTCCGCGCCGCGCTGCATGTCGTTGAAGAAGGGGCTGTTCAGCGTCTTGAGCACGAACGCAACGCGCGGCCTCCCGCTCGTCGTCGTTCCGCCGCGGTTGCAGGCAACGAACGACAGCGACGCAACGATCGCCAACGCCGTAGCGCAGCCCTTCAGGGCTGCCCCGTGACGGACGTCAGGCCTGAAGACCTGCGCTACGAGAATGCTCACCCGCGCTTCTCCTTCAACATCAGATCGACGAGCACCGCCGCGATGATCACGGCGCCGATGACCAGCTGCTGCAGGAACGACGAGACGCCGAGCAGATTCAGTCCGTTCCTCAGCACGCCCATGATCAGCGCGCCGACAATCGTGCCGCCGAGCGATCCTTCACCGCCGGTCAGGCTGGTGCCGCCGATCACCGTTGCGGCAATCGCGTCGAGCTCGTAGTTGATCCCGGCGATCGGCTGCGCGCTGTTCAGCCGCGCGGTCAGCAGCAGCGCCGCGATCGCGCTCGTCAGGCCCGAAACGCCGTACACGATCGTCTTGTGGAACCGGACCTCCACGCCAGACAGCCGCGTCGCCTCCTCGTTGCCGCCGATGCCGTACACGTAGCGTCCGAACCGCGTGCGCGACAGCACGAGCGCCGCGGCCGCGTAGATCGCGAGCGTGAAGACGATCGGCGATGGAACGCCGAGCACGTGCCCCGTCGCCAGCGAGCGAAAGCCGGACGAAAAACCTGAAACCGGCCGTCCGTCGGTGACGAGCAGCGCTGCGCCTCGCGCGACGCTCATCATGCCGAGCGTCATGATGAACGGCGGCAGCCGGCCGAGCGCGATCCCGAGGCCGTTGGCCAGGCCGGCCGCCGCGCCGACGCCGAATGACGCCGCAACCGCGAACGGCGCCGGCCATCCGCTTTTCAGCGCCTCCGCCAGGACGACGCCCGACAGCGCGAGCAGCGATCCGACCGACAGATCGATGCCGCCGGACACGATCACGTAAGTCATGCCGACCGCGACGATCGCGTTGATGGAGGTCTGCTCCATCACGTTGAGCGCGTTCGCGACGGTCAGGAAATGCGGCGTGAGGATCCACAGCAGCAGGCAGAGGCCGACGAGCCCGGCGAGAGTACCGAAGCGCCGGCCGGCGCCGCGAAACCGCAGCCCCGCCCGCGCCTGAATCCCAGTCTGACCGCGAGCCTGACCCTCAGCCTGACGACGAGCTTGACTCGCTGCGGTCAGCACGCGAGGCCGAGCGCCGCTTGCAGCACGCGCTCCTCGGATGCAGCGGACGCATCGAACTCCGCCTCGATCCGGCCGCGCCGCATCACGTAAATGCGATCGCTCATGCCGAGCACTTCCGGAAGCTCCGACGAAATCATCAGGATGCCGGCGCCGGCGTCGGTGAGACGGTTCATGAGCTCGTAGATTTCCACCTTCGCGCCGACGTCGACGCCACGCGTCGGCTCGTCCATGACGAACAGCTTCGCGTCGGCGGCAAGCGCGCGCGCGAGCACCACCTTCTGCTGCGTGCCGCCGCTCAGCCGCACGACGCGCTCGCCGGCATGCGGCGTCTTGATGCGCAGCTCGCCCACCCATCGATCCGCTTCGGCGCGCTCGGCGCGCCGCGACACGATGCCGCCGCGCGACCATCGCGCGAGGTTCGGCAGCCCGATATTCTCACAGACCGACAGCGTCATCACCAATCCATGGCGCTTGCGATCTTCCGGCAGAAAGCCGATGCCGGCGCGGATGGCGCGGCGCGGCGACGATGGCGGAACGGGACGCCCGTCCAGCACCACGTTTCCCGCCGACGGCGGATCGGCGCCGATGATGATGCGTGCGAGCTCGGTGCGGCCGGCGCCCATCAGTCCGGCGAGGCCGACGATCTCGCCGCGCCGCACGACGAGGCTCACGTCATTGACTACAGGGCCGCCTGATGGTCCGCACAGGTGGTCGATTCGAAGGAGCTCTTCGCCGATTGCCCCGCGGCGTCTCGGAAAGTGATCCCGCACGTCGCGGTTGGCCATGAGGCGGACGAGATCGCCTGTCGAAACGTCCGACAGCGTAAACGTGCCGACGTTTCGGCCATCGCGCAGCACGGTGACGCGATCGCCGATTTCGGTCAGCTCGCGCATGCGATGCGAGATGTACACGACGGCGACGCTGGCCGCGGTGACGCGGCGGATGACGCCGAAGAGCCGATCGATTTCGCGCACGGTCAGCGCAGATGTCGGCTCGTCCATGACGATGACGCGCGCATGGCGGAACAGCGCCTTGGCGACCTCCACCATCTGCTGCTCGGCGATGCCGAGACGATCGACGCGGCGCTGCGGATCGATGTCGAGCCCGGCGTCGCGAAGGCTCTGCCGCGCATCGGCTTCGAGGCGCCGGCGATCGATCCAGCCCGCGCGCGACGGCTCGTGGCCGAGCAGGATGTTCTCGGCAACCGTCAGCTGCGGAACGAGGCTGAGCTCCTGATAAATCGTCGCGATGCCGAGCGCCTGCGCGTCGCGCGGCGATCCGATCGACACCGGCCGGCCGTCGACGGTGATCTCGCCGGCGTCTCGGCGGTACGCGCCGCTGAGAATCTTCATCAGCGTCGACTTGCCGGCGCCGTTCTCGCCGAGCAGCACGTGCACTTCGCCCGCGCGCAGCGTGAAGTCGACGCCGTCGAGCGCCACGACGCCTGGGAATGCTTTCCGGATGCCGCGCATCGACAGGACGGGTGCCGTGGCGGGGTGAGTCATGACGACACAGAGTTACCCGAGAGCACAGAGGAAGTTAGCCACCGACACACAGTCGTATAGAGCAAAGCCCACGCAGAGATCGCTGAACACCGGCCTTCGCTCGCTGGCACCCACAAGCTTCGGCCGGCAAGCGCAGAGCGTGAATGCCGATCGGGTCGACGCGCCGGCCCTGCGTAGCAGACCGCTGGCGGACGAAACAGAATCCGCCGACAAGTCGCGGACGATCACGCGCGACTCGTCTACGGGATCCGTTTCGCCAGCCTACACCGCTTCGCGGTGCGCCGTCGACCCGAGTCGTCGCTGCGCCTCTGTGTCTCTGGGGCTGATCGAATCTCCGTGTCTCTCCTGTTCTCCGTGTCGTGTCCTCCGTGTGGTGGGCCGCGAGCGCGCGATTAGAAGTTCAGGCGAAACATGAACTGCATCTGCCGCGCGCTGCCGGTGCCGAAGTCCGGATTCGCCGGCCCGGTGATGCGCCCGAAGCTGGGACCTGATGAGATGTTCACATTCGGGTTCGCGAGATTCTGACGGTTGAACAGGTTGAAGATCTCCCACCGCACTTCAACGTTGCGATCCGCGCTCATCGCGAAGCGCCGCGTCAGCGCGAAATCGACCTGCGCCAGTCCCGGTCCGGTCAACAGGCTGCGCGGCGCGTTGCCCCAGCGGCCGCGAGCCGGCACGGCAAACACCGCCGGATTGATCCAGAGGTCGGGCGATTGTGCCGACGGCGGGACGAGCGGCACGCCCGGCACCAGGTCGGGACGCTGTTGACTGCCGCTCGTCGAGCTGTTGCCGCTGTTGCCGTCCGGCACGTCGGTACGCGCGCGCGTCACGAGGATCGTCAGTGGGCGGCCGCTCCGTATCTGGACCAGGCCGGACGCCTGCCACCCTCGCAGCACGCGTCCGGCGAGTCCGTCGACGGCCTGCGCAAGCGGCAGCTCGTACACCCAATTGGCGATCAGATTGTGCCGTACATCCTGCGCGCTGTCGCCCCAGTCGGCCTGAGGGTCACTCACGTTCTGCGGCGCATTGGCGTCGCCGCCTCCGATCGAACCGTCGTTCCTCGCCTGCGACAACATGTACTCCAGGCCGACGAGCAGCCCGCGGCTGAATCGACGGCGCAACAAGACCTGCATCGCGTTGAAGGTGGCTCTTCCGGTGTTCGACTTGATGTCCACCTGACCGAACGAGGGCAGCGGGCGCCGGCCGGTGGCCGGGTCGATGACGTTGACGAAGCTCCGCGAGAAGAGATTGTGAGCGCAGCTTCCGATGTAGCCGACCTGCAGGGTGAAATCGCCGCGCAATGCCTGCTGCACATTGGCGCTGTACTGTTCGACGTACAGATCGTGGCGATGCAGCGCGAGCGCGCGCGGCGAGCGGCCAGATGTCAGCGCCTGTGCAAGGAACGGGTCGATCGGATAGTTGAGCGTCGCAGCCTGCGTGCGGTCGAGGCCGATGCGATTTCCGGTATGCCGGCGCATCGAAGCGGTCGTTGCGCACGAAATTGTACGCCGTGCCGCGAAACCGGTTCGTGCCGGCCTTCGAGATCAACTGCACGACGCCCCCACCCGCCGATCCCGTTTCCGCCGAATATTGCGACGAGCTGACGCGAAACTCCGCGATCGATTCCATGCTGATGATCAGGCGGGCGACGCTTTCCTGCTTCGGGTCTTTCACGCCCGTCGCATCCACGCCATCGAACGTCCAGTTGTTGTCGTCGACTAAGCGGCCTACGAAGCGGATGGAGGTGTGCGTGCCGGCGCCCGTGTTAATCGCGCCCGGCGCGAGCATCATCAGGCTCGACCAGTGTCGGCCGTTCAGCGGCAGCTCTTTGAGCTGCGTCGACTGGACGACGGTGGACAGCTCCGGCGACGTGCGTTCGACGAGAGGCGCCGCGCCGAGCACCGTCACGATCTCCTGCACCGGTCCGACTTCCAGCTTGATGTCGAGCGTCCGGCGCTCGCCGACGTCGAGCGTCACGTTTTCGAATCTCGCCGTCTTGAATCCCGAGAGCTCCGCACTCACGTCGTAGCGCCCCGCCGGCAGGTAGTTGATCACGTAGAGGCCCTGAACCGACGTGATCGCCTCGCGCTCGAGGCCCGTCTCTGCCGACCGGGCCTTCACCACGACACCAGGCATGACCCCGCCGCCGGCATCGACTGAAGCGCCGCGCCTGAGGGGCGCGCGTACGAGCGCGGTCAGGCGCCCGTCGACGTCGCGCCGTTTCGCATCGACGGCCTGAACGTGCTGGGCGCCGGCGACGCCTTCGCCGCTGGACTGTTATACGGAATGAGCTGTCGCCTCCTCTGTCCAAAGCGATCGCCCGCGCCTGGCATCAGTACTCGACGCGAACCATGAGCTGCATGCGGCGCGGCGTGCCGGTCCCAACCGCTCCAGCGTTCAACACGTTGGTGATGCGACCGAAGCTCGAGACGGCCGAGATGTTGGCTGCGGGGTTGGCGAAGATTGGTCGGTTGAACAGGTTGAACGCCTCGGCCCGGACCTTCACATTCATCTTTCCGCCGACTGGAGTGGTCTTTTCGAGCGCGCTGTCGACTTCCCAGAACCCGGGACCGCGAGCGACGTTTCGGCCAAGATTGCCCCATGTTCCTTTCGCCGGTACGGCAAAGGCGGCGGGATTGAACCAGTTGGTAATCGGCTGATCCGTCGTGTAGATCGGTACTCCCGGAACCAGATCCGGCCGCTGATTCCTGTTGTTGCCGTCCAGCATGTCCGCCGCTTTGCGGGTGACGGTAATGTTCACCGGAAGCCCGGTCCTGGCCGACAGAATTCCGCTCACCTGCCACCCGCCGATCAGGTTTCCCGCGGCGCCTTTCGCATTCCAATGGGTCCGCCCCGGGCCGATCGGAAGCTGGTACACCGAATTCATCACGACATTGTGTCGAACGTCGAAGTTTGCGCTGCTGCGATCGCATTCACGGCACGACGCATTTTCGACCTGCGCGGTTTCGCCGGTTCCGACCGAGCCGTCGGCGATCGCGTGCGACCAGATGTACTGCGTCTGCCACAGCCACCCGCTCGTGAACGACCGCTGCAGCGACGCGACGAAACTATGGAAGCTGCTGTTGCTGTCGTTGTACTTGATTTGGAACTGACCGAACTGTGGAATCGGTCGTTTGCCGGTGATCGGATCCTTGAGGTTGACCTGACGGCCGCCAAAGAGATTGCGCCCGACGCTGCCGATGTATCCGACCTGACCGGTGAAGTTATGCGCGACCTGCCGCTGGATCAGAAGGTCCCAGTTCTCGTAGTAGCCATCCTTCCGAGATCGGTCGATCCCCTTGGGGCTGGCACCTCGATCCTGCAGCAGTCCGAGAAACGGCGTGAGCGGATACGACAGATTGGAAACGTCCGCCGACGACAACGCAAATCGGGCCGCCGTGCTCTCGTGCGGATCGCTGAAGTCGTCGTTCTGGTTCGGACTGTAGTAGACCCCGAATCCGCTGCGGATGGTCGTTCTCCCGTCGGCTCCGCCGGGTACCCACGCGACGCTCAGACGCGGCGCGAAGTTATTGCGATCGGGCGAATACATCGGCGTGCCCGCGGGGCAGAATCCGCCGCACGCGAAGTCGACGACCGCGATGTGGCCGCTCGCCTCACTCATGACGGAGTAGTACTCGTAACGCACGCCCAGGTTCAGCGTGAGATTGGGACGAACCTTGAACTGATCCTGCGCGTATCCCATCCAGAAGCTACGACGCATCTGGCCGACGCCCAACAGACCATCCACACCGACCGAGTCGATTCGATTGTTCACGAAATCGTTCGGGCTGTTGAACGCGATGGTGGTCAGGGCGATGCCGACGCTTGTGTTGTCCAGCAGAATGCGCCTGACGTCCGCGCCCATCTTGACCGTGTGGCGTCCTCTGATGATGCTGAGATTGTCGCTCCAGGAAAACGTCGTCCCGACCTCCAGGTCGAGTTGGTCCGGACTCAGATCGGTGAAACCGGGCACGCTCTGCACGGCAACCGGAGCGGTCCCGAGCACCGGGTGGCGGAAGGGGGAACGGTTCATTCCGAATTTCGTTTCGTTGACGGCGTAGTCGGAGAACACGTGCATCGCCTGGACCACGAGATTCGAGGGGCGAATGGACTCGGTGTCTCGCGAGCCTATCGAATCGAACGGCTTGTCGATGAACGCGTCGTCGATGTTGTAGCGAACGAACAGCGACGTGCGATCGGTGGCGGTGTGGTCGACGCGGGCAGTCACGCTGTTCTCGCGAACCGAATTGACGCCGGCAGCAGTATAGAGGTCCGTGCTGGCATCGACGGGCGTCTGGCCAATCGGCCAGGCATCGAGAATCGGTTTGAGAACCGGAGAGCTCGCGAGTACTTTGGATCGAAATGCCGCGTTCGGCACGAAGCCGACGACGGTCTGCGTCAGGCTCTGTCGGATGCCTTCGTAATTCACGAAGAAGAACGTGCGATTTCTCGCAATCGGTCCGCCGAGGTTCGCACCGAACTGGTTCATGCGGAACGGAGGGATCTCCGAGGGGTCGAACGGCGAGCGCGCATCCAGCGCGTTGTCGCGAAAGAACTCGAACGTCGCGCCGTGAAGAACGTTCGTGCCGGTCTTCGAGACGGCGTTCACCTGCGCGCCGCCGGACGCGCCGCTTTCGGCCGTGTACACGGCCGACTCCACTCGAAACTCCGCGATCGATTCGAGCGAAATGTTCAGGCGCGCATCAGCCTTCTGACTTTGCTCCTGGACGCCGGTCGCATCGATGCCGTCGAAGGTGAAGTTGTTGTCGTCGCGTCCCCGTCCGACGAATCGGATGTCGCGTTGGCCGCCGCTGCCGGCATTGATGGCGCCCGGGGCGAGCGTCTCGAGCGTGGCCCAGTTGCGGCCGTTGATCGGAATGTCGTCGAGCTGCTGGTGCTCGAGAACCGCTCCCACCCGCGCGTTGGTGGTTTCGAGCGGCGCAACGGTGGCCTCTACTTGAAGCTCTTCCGAGACGGTTCCTAATTGAAGTTCCGCATCCATGGTACGAGTCTCGCCGACGAACAGCTGGATCCCAGTGACTTCGAATGTGCGAAATCCCGCACGGGAGATCGTGACGTCGTACGTTCCGATCGGTAAACCGGTGATGCTGTAAATCCCCGTCGGCCCCGTGTTCGCGGCTCTCTTGAGACCGGTCTCGCGTGAGACGACTTCGACACGTGCGTCCGCAACGACCGCTCGACTCGAGTCCATAACGGTCCCATTCAGGTTCGCCCGATCGACTTGCCCGTAGACAACGACGCCGCTAAACAGGGCGAGAATCGTCGCCAGTGCGAGCTCGGTGCGTGTTGCCATGGAGTAACCTCCTGAAACGTCGACCCTGCGGTCGAACGTCATCCCACGACTCGTTTGCGGCGCGTGAATTGTGCATCGGCGCGATGTGCGACGACATCGGTCCCTCCAGCGAAGCGGTTCGCTCGGCGAATTCGGGAGGAATGCCGGTTTCGCGGCGTTCTTACGCCATTGCGATGAGGCAAGTCAAACTATCACCGATGTGGCTTTGCTGAAACATAAGCGTGTTGTTAAACTTTCGTCGCAGCAGCCTGGGCCGCACGTGGCGCACCGCTTCGACATCCTCACGATGGGCCGCAGTTCGATCGACTTGTACGCGCACCAGATCGGTGTGCCCATCACGTCGGTCACGAGCTTCGATGCGTACGTCGGCGGGTGTCCGACGAACATCGCCGTCGGCGTCCGCCGCCTCGGTCTGCGATCGGCGCTGCTGACCGCGGTCGGCGACGATCAGGTCGGCGACTTCGTCCTGAGTTTTCTCACTCGCGAGGACGTCGACGTCAGCGCCACGCCGCGCAAGCGCGGAAAGCGCACCAGTGCGGTCGTCCTCACGATCCAGCCGCCGGACGCGTTTCCGCTGACGTTCTATCGCGAGGGCTGCGCCGATCGCGAACTGTCGCCGGAGGACGTCGACCGCGCGCCCCTCGCCGAGTCGGCAATCGTCGTCCTCACCGGGACCGGCCTCAGCCACGAGCCCGCGCGCGCGGCGACAATGTACGCGGCCCGTCGCGCGCGTGCCGCAGGATCGCGCGTCGTGGTCGATCTCGACTATCGCGCCGATCAGTGGCGCAGCCGCGAGGAGTACGAGTCGCAGGTCCTGCGGCTCGTCTCGCATGCGCACCTGGCGATCGGCACGGAAGACGAGCTCGCGGCCGCGACCGACGAGCGGGGACGCGCCGCCGCCGGCGCCGATCGGCTGCTCGCGGGCGGTCCGGACGCGTTCGTCCTGAAGCGCGGCGCCGAAGGGGCGCGCGTGTACGAGCGCGGTCAAGCGCCCGTCGACGTCGCACCGTTTCGCATCGAAGTCCTGAACGTGCTAGGCGCCGGCGACGCGTTTGCCGCCGGACTCTTGTACGGGCTGCGCCGCGGCTGGACGCTCGCTCGCGCGGCGCGCGTCGGCAACGCGACCGGCGCAATCATCGTCACGCGGCACGGCTGCGCCAATTTCATGCCAACGTGGCCCGAGGTCGAGGCGTTCGTCGCCTCGCATGGAGGATGGACGTGCGAACCTGCCGCCTGACCGTCGGTCAGGCGCTCGTGGAATTCCTGATCGCGCAGCGCAGCGCGCGCGACGGCCGGACGCAACCGGTGTTCGCCGGCGTGTTCGGCATCTTCGGCCACGGCAACGTCGCCGGGCTCGGCGAAGCGCTCCTCGCCGCGCGCGATCGCCTGCGCTTCGTCGTGCCGCGCAACGAGCAGGCGATGGTGCATACCGCGGCGGCGTTCGCCAAGATGCGCAACCGGCTGCAGACGCTCGCGTGCACGACGTCGATCGGTCCGGGCGCGACGAACATGCTGACCGCCGCCGCCGGCGCGACGATCAATCGCCTGCCGGTGCTGCTGCTGCCGGGCGACATCTTCGCGACGCGCCGCGCCGCGCCGGTCCTGCAGCAGCTCGAGTCGCCGGCCTCGCTCGATCAGTCGGTGAACGACTGCTTCAGGCCGGTGTCGAAGTTCTGGGATCGCATCAATCGTCCCGAGCAGCTTGCGGCGTCGCTCGTCGAAGCGATGCGGGTCCTGATGTCGCCGGGCGAGACGGGCGCCGTCACGCTGGCGCTGCCGCAGGACGTGCAGGCCGAGGCCTTCGATTTCCCCGAAGAGTTGTTCGCACCGCGGACGTGGATTGTGCCGCGGCTGCGCGCCGACGTCGCGCAGCTCGACGCCGCGGCGGCGAAGCTGAAATCGGCGGCGCGGCCGCTGATCGTGGCCGGCGGCGGCGTCATCTACAGCGAGGCGACCGGCGCGCTGCGCGATTTCGCCGGGCGGACCGGCATTGCCGTCGCCGAAACGCAGGCCGGCAAGGGAGCGCTGCCGTTCGATCATCCGCAGTCGGCGGGTGCCGTCGGCGTCACGGGCACGCTCACCGCGAACCGCCTTGCGCGCGACGCCGATGTCGTGCTCGTCGTCGGATCGCGCCTCAGCGACTTCACGACCGCATCGAACAGCGCGTTCGCCAATCCCGACGTCGCGTTCATCGCGATCAACGTCGCGGAGGTCGATGCGCACAAACGCAATGCGCTCGCGATCGTCGGCGACGCGCGCGTCGCGCTCGAAGAGCTCGCGGACCGCATGGCCGGGTATTGCGCCCCGGACGGGTACGCGCGCTCGCTGCGCGAGTGGAAAGCCGAATGGGAAGCGGAAACCGATCGCCTCTTTCGGGGACAGTCGACGCCGACGCTGACGCAGGCCGAAGTGATCGGCGTGCTCAACGCCGCGCTCGATCCGCGCGATGTCATCGTCTGCGCCGCCGGGAGCCTTCCCGGCGACCTGCACAAACTGTGGCGCACGCGCGACGAGAAGGGTTATCACCTCGAGTACGGCTACTCGTGCATGGGATACGAAATCGCGGGTGGCCTCGGCGTGAAGATGGCGGCGCCCGACCGTGAGGTCGTCGTCCTCGTCGGCGACGGATCGTATCTGATGATGGCGCAGGAGCTGGTCACCGCAGTGCAGGAAGGGATCAAGCTCACGGTCGTTCTCCTCGACAACCACGGCTTCTCGAGCATCGGCGGGCTGTCGGAGTCGGTCGGCTGCGGCGGATTCGGCACCGAGTATCGCCGCCGCTCGGCCAGCGGTCAGCTCGACGGCGATCACCTGTCGGTCGACTTCGCCGCCAACGCGGCGTCGCTCGGCGCGCGGGTGATCGCAGCCGGGGATCGCGCGTCGCTGTCCGGCGCGATCGCCGAGGCGCGCGCGAGCCGCGAGACGACCGTCGTCGTCGTGCCGGTCGATCGGAACGCGCGCGTCGGCGGCTACGAGTGCTGGTGGGACGTGCCGGTCGCCGAAACATCGACGCTCGAATCGGTCCGCCGCGCGCGGCAGCAGTACGACCGGGCGCGCGCGCGTCAGCGGCATCTTTTGTGAAATCGGGTAATTGGATAATTGAGTAATCTGGTAGTTTCAATTACCCGATTACCCGATCACCCGATTACTCGATTACCCGATTACCCGATCACCCGATGATGCGCGTCGCCAACGCGCCCTGCTCGTGGGGCGTTCTCGAGTTCGAATCGGGCGCCGCGGCGCCGTCACCCACGCAGGTCCTCGACGAGATCGCCGCGACCGGCTATGCGGGTACGGAGCTCGGCGACTGGGGCTTCTTCGGCACCGATCCCTCCAGCGTTCGCAGCGATCTCGCTCGCCGGCAGCTCGCACTCGTCGGCGCCTTCGTCGCGGTGCCGCTGACCGGCGCGGTTGGTCACGACGCCGACGTCGACACGGCGGTAAGGACCGCGCGTCTGCTCGCCGCCGCCAGCGACGCGCGGCCGCTGCTCGTGCTCGCGGATGCGACCGCGGCGGATCCGGCGCGCACGGCCAGGGCGGGCCGCATCGGAGTCACCGATCTGCTGCCGCCGGCCGACTGGGACGCGATCGGCCGCCGCGCGGAACGGATCGCGCGCGCCATCGCCGATGCGACGGGGCTGCGGACCGTCTTCCATCATCACTGCGCGACGTACGTCGAAACGCCAGACGAAATCGCCGCCCTGATGCAGCGCACTTCACCAGAGCTCCTCGGGCTCTGCCTCGACACAGGCCACGCCACGTACGGCGGCGGCGATCCGCTGTCGCTCCTGACGCAGTATCGCGATCGCGTCTGGCACGTGCACTTCAAGGACTGCTCGCGCGACGTCGCGTCGCGCGCGCGCGCGGAGCGGTGGGATTACCTCACGGCCATCCGTCACGGTCTGTTCTGCGAGCTCGGTCGAGGCTCGGTCGATTTCGCTGCGATGCTCGATCAGCTCAACGCGGCGCGCTACGACGGCTGGATTGTCGTGGAGCAGGATGTGCTGCCGTCGATGGGAACGCCCGCCGCAAGCGCGACGCGCAACCGGCGCTTCCTGACTCGGCTCGGCGTATAAACGAAAACACTTTTAACGGTGGACAGTCCGCTACTCGCCGATGACGCGCACCTGTTTCGTGCTGCAGCCTGACGGCAGCCGATCCTGACGCGGCGGAATGTTGCCGAGATAACAATTCGGAATGACGTACATCCGCGCCGGGCCTGGCGGCGCGGCGGCACGCGCGGGCGGCTGGCGGCGCGACGGTTCGAGCGCGGCGCGATACGTCACCGTTTCGTTGGACTCGATCCGCACGTCGAACGCAACCGGCTCGTAGTCGGTCGCGCGGATTTCGACGCGATGGGGCCCCGGTGGCAGCAGCAGCACCCGCTGGTTGTCGATGTCCTCGATCGCGCCGACATAATACGAATCGACGAACACCTGCGCGGAGAGCGGCGTCACCGCGAACCGCAGCATGCCGGGAGGCGGGGCCGTCTCCGGATTCGCGCGAGCGGCGTCCGACGCCGAGGCCATGTCGCCGAGGTACGGTCCAGCGTATCCACCGGCAAAGCCGCCCACGAATCCGCCGAGCGGCTGATGAAAGCGCGACCGGAACGATTGGCGACCTGGAACACGGAACAGATCGCGCGGCGGATTGAAGCGATCCACCGGCATGAACGGAAATCCCGTCGTCAGGCCGCCGACCGGTTGCGGCGGCGGCTGTTGAAACGGCAGCACGGCGGGTGGCGGCATCGGCGGCCTCACCGGCGCTGCGCCGCGCTGCGGTCCGGCGGGCGCTGCCGGCGTGATCACCGTCGTTGGCTGCGGTGGCGCGACCGCCCTTCCAGGAACCACTCGCTGCGCGGCAGCAGCAGTCGGCAGCGCGATGACGAAGGCGACGACCAGATAACGCATGGCTCAGCCCGGACCTATCGTATCAGCTTCGTCGACGCGGCGCTCACCTGACGCTCGCCCGGCACAACCGACGGATTTCTGCCTCCGCTCGGCACATGGGTACACTACGCCTACGATGTTTTCGGTCATTCTCTTCGGTGTCATCGCCGTACTGATGGCGATCGACGTCACCATCGAGATCCGGAGCGGAGTGCCGCTGGGCCTCGAGTCGTTCGAGCTCGTCATCTTTCTGCTCGCGCTGGGCGGCATCGCCATTCACTGGTGGCGGCTTACCGAGGCGCGAGCTGAAGTCAAACGGTGGACGGAAGATGCGCGCCGATGGAACCAGGAGGCGCAGGACATCCTGCAGGGCCTTGGCGTCGCCATCGACCGGCAGTTCGATCGATGGGGTCTGTCGCCCGCAGAGCGCGAAATCGCGCTGCTTCAGCTCAAAGGTCTCCGGCACAAGGAGATTGCCGACCTCAGAAAGACGAGCGAGCGCACCGTTCGTCAGCAGGCGCTGTCCGTCTACAGAAAATCCGGCCTCAACGGCCGCAACGATCTTGCGGCATTCTTCCTCGAAGACCTTCTGCTGCCGGCCGGTACGTCGTCCGACGTACGCGCATCCGGCAGTTGAGCGATAGCTTTTTCCCCATCACTTCACTAGCTTTACAGCGCTGAGCCGATAGCGCCTGCGGCCCGAGCGAAGGCGCGCGGAGGAGAAAATGGATAAGGAGCGTTTTATGCGTCATGCAGTCGCGGTGTTGGCGATCGCCGGTCTGGCGGCCGCCGGATTGGTTCACGCGCAGGACGGCCCATATCGGTTCTCCAAGGAAATCGCGATCGGCGGCGAAGGGGGATGGGATTATCTGTCCGTCGATCCCGCCGCCCATCGGCTTTATGTCAGCCACGCGGCGAAAGTCGTCGTGATCGACACGCAGGCGAACAAAGTGGTCGGGGAAATCACCGATACGCCGGGCGTCCATGGCTTCGCCATCGCCGCCGACCTCGGCCGCGGCTTCTCCAGCAACGGCCGCGAGAACAAAGTGAGTATCGTCGATCTGAAGACGCTCAAGACGCTGCAGAAGGTCGACACCGGCGAGAATCCGGACGCGATTCTGTACGAGCCGTCGAAGAAAGAAGTGTACGCCTTCAACGGCCGAGGCAAATCGGCGACCGTGATAGACGCGCAGAGCGGAAAAGTCGTCACGACCATCCCGCTGGAGGGCAAGCCCGAGTCGGGACAGGCCGATTCGAAAGCGGGCAAGGTGTTCGTGAACATCGAGGATCTGAACGCGATCAAGGTGCTCGACATCGCGACGCACAAAGTGAGCGCCACGTGGCCGATCGCGCCGGGCGAATCGGCGTCGGGCATGGCGATCGATCTGGACAATCACCGTCTCTTCCTCGGCTGCGACAACAAGTTGATGCTGATGGTCGACGCCGCGAACGGCAAAGTGATCTACAGCGTACCGATCGGGGAAGGAGTCGACTCCAACTGGTTCGATCCCGCAACGAAACTTGCGTTCGCGTCGAGCGGCGGCTCCGGTACGGTGACGATCGCGCGCGAGGACTCGCCGACTCTGCTGAAAGTCGTACAGACGCTGAAGACGACGCGCGGCGCCCGCACGATGGCGCTCGATCCGGTGACGCATACGATTTATCTGGCCGCCACGAACTACGAGCCGCAGGCGCCTGGATCGAAGGAGCGGCCGAAGGCGGTGCCCGGCTCGTTCAAAGTGCTCGTGTATCAGATGGTCAAAGGATCGTGATTCGATCGTCTCTCCTGGGTGCGGTTGTCGCCGTCGCCGTCGCCGCGCCAGCCTCCGCCCAGCCGCCGCCGCGCGACATCGCGCCGCTGACCCTTCAGGGCGCACTCGCGCAGGCACGCGCGAACAGCCAGCAGCTCCGCGCGGCGCTGACGACGGCGCAGCTGGCGGCGGAGGATCGTAAGCAGGCGCGCGCGGCGCTGCTGCCATCGCTCGGCGGTTTCATGCAGTACATCTATACGGAACCGAACGGCACGCCGTCGGGGGTCTTCGTCGCCAACGACGGTCCGCACGTGTACAACACGTGGGGCACGGTCCACGGCGACCTGATTGCGCCCGGCAAATGGGCCGATTACCGCGCGGCGGCCGCCGCCGAAGCGGTGGCGCGCGCGAAAGCCGACATCGCGACGCGTGGTCTGGTCGCGACGGTGGTTCAGAACTTCTACACGGTGGTCGCCACGCAGCGGAAAGCGGCGAGCGCTCAAACGAGTCTTGCCGAGGCGCAGCAGTTCCTGGACATCACGCAGCGTCAGGAACAGGGTGGGGAGGTCGCGCATTCCGACGTCGTCAAGGCGCAGATTCAGGTCGCTCAGCGCCAGCGTGACGCGCAGGACGCCGAGCTGAATGCGTTGAAGAGCCGCCTCGGGTTGTCGGTCCTCGTCTTTCCCGATTTTCGCGACACCTTTGCCGTCGTCGACGACCTGCAGACGGACGTCGCGCTGCCGGCGCTCGAGTCGGTGCAGACGACGGCGCGGCAGAGCAGTCCCGATGTGAGAGCGGCGGAAGCGTCGGTCCAGCAGGAAATGTCGAACGTGACGTCGGCGCGCAGCGCGCTGCTGCCGTCGCTCTCGTTCGATTACTGGTACGGGATCAACGCGAACCAGTTCGCGATCTACAACCCGGAAGGCGAGCGGCTGCTCGGATCGGTGTGGCAGGCGCAGCTGACCGTTCCGCTCTGGAACTGGGGCGCCACGCAAAGCAAGCTGCGGCAGGCACATCTGCGGCGCGACCTGGCGCAGGCCGAATTGACGCTCGCCCAGCGCGAGCTGCTCGCGAACGTCCGGACCTTCTACGCCGAAGCGCAGACGGCACAGTCGCAGGTCGCGTCGCTCCGCACGTCGCTCGATCTGGCCGCTGAAAGCCTCAGGCTCACCGTTCTCCGCTATCAGGCCGGCGAGGTGACCGTCCTCGAAGTGGTCGACGCGCAGACGACGTTGATCCAGGCGCGCAATGCGTACGACGACGGCCTGGTGCGGTACCGCGTCGCGCTCGCCACGCTGCAAACTCTCACGGGGATTCTGTAGCCATGCGTACCACCACTCGCTGCACGCTCTCGGCGCTCGCGGCGCTGTCGGCAATCGCCTGCCACGGCAAGCAGAAGGAGGCCGAGCCGGTCGTGCCGGTGCAGCTCTCGCCGGCGATTCGCGGCAGCATCCGGAACATCATCACCGCCGACGCGATTCTCTATCCACGCGATCAGGCGAACATCGTGCCGAAGATCAGCGCGCCCGTGAGGCGGTATCTCGTGCAGCGCGGCGATCACGTGAAGGCCAACCAGCTGCTCGCCGAGCTCGAGAACCGCGACCTGGCTGCGGCAGCGGCGGCGAGCCGCGGCCAGTACACGCAAGCCGAATCGAATCTCCGTACGACGGAGGCCTCCACGGTTCCCGAGGCGGTGACGAAAGCGCAGACCGATCTGGACGCCGCGCGGCAGTCGCTCGATGCCGCGCAGAAAGTGCTCGAGAGCCGTCAGGAGCTGTTCAGGCAGGGCGCCATCGCGAGGAAGCTCGTCGACGAGGCGCAGGTCTCGTACGCGCAGGCGAAGGGGCAATTCGAGACGGCGCAGCAACACCGGAACGCGCTGCAGAGCGTCGGGTCGCAGGAACAGATTCGCAGCGCGCAGGGACAGGTCGCGGCGGCGAAGGGCCAGTACGACGCGGCGCAGGCGCAGGTCGCCTACTCCGAGATTCGCAGTCCCGTCAACGGCGTCGTCACCGATCGACCGTTGTGGCCCGGCGAGATGGCGACGACGGACAAGCCCGTCTTGACCGTGATGGATATCTCCTCGGTCGTTGCGCGCATCAACATGTCGCAGGACCAGGCCAGAGACATTCAGGTCGGCGACGACGCGACGCTCACCGCCGAGGGCAGCGAGCCGATTCCCGCCAAGGTGACCGTCGTCAGTCCCGCCGTCGACGCCAACAGCACCACGGTGCAGGTGTGGGTCCAAGCGCCCAATCCAGGCGAACGGCTGCGCGCCGGCATGTCGGTTCATGCGGCAATCGTTGCGGCGACGATTGACGGCGCGACTCTCATTCCCGCAGCGGCGGTGCTCGGGAGCAACGAGGGCGGATCGAAAGTGATGGTGGTCGACGACAAGGACACGGCGCACGAGAGAAAAATCGAGATCGGCGTCAAGGAAGAAGATCTCGTGCAGGTCGTCGCCGGCGTGCAGCCGGGCGAACGCGTCGTCACCGTCGGCGGCCTCGGCCTCGAGGACAAGGCGAAGGTCCGCGTGTTGAAGCCCGGCGAGAGGCGCCCCGGAGAGGAAGAAGAGAAAGACGAGGACAAAGGGGAACCGAAGTAATGGCCGGCGAGCACTGGACCGCGCGTCACGGCAAGTCGATCATCTTCGTCATCCTGACCTTCGTCGCGGCGGGCATCTACCTCGCCATGACGATTCCGGTGGCGGTCTTTCCGGAAGTCGATTTTCCGCGCGTGCTCGTGGGCGTCGACAACGGCGTGGCGCCGATCGACCAGATGATGGTGACGATCACGCGACCGATCGAGGAAGCGGTCAACAGCGTCCAGGGCCTCGAGCGGGTGCAGTCGATCACGAGCCGCGGCTCGGCGGAAATCGATCTCTTCTTCTCGTGGAAGGTCGACATGTTCCAGACGCTCGAGCGCGTCAACGCGGCGCTCGCGCGCGTGCAGGCCGAAGTGCCCGCCACGGCGAAGCTGCGGGCCGACCGTCTGACGTTCGCCGCGTTTCCGATCATCGGTTATTCGCTCACGTCGGAGACCGTGCCGATGACGCGGCTGTGGGAGCTGGCGACCTACGAGCTCAAGCCGCGCCTGAACCGCATGCTCGGCGTCTCGACGATCGTCGTGCAGGGCGGCCAGGAGCCGGAGTTCGAGGTCCGTCCCGACCCGGCGAAGCTGCTGCAGACGCAGACGAACATTCCAGCGGTGCTCGACGCCATCGGCCGCAGCAACATGATCGATTCACCGGGCCTGTTCGAGAGCCGGCATCAGCTCGTGCTGAGCCTCGTCAGCGGCCAGGCGCGCACGATCGACGACATCTCGAACATCGTCGTGAAGATGACGGCGACGACGAATCTGCCGGTACGCATCGGCGACATCGCCACGGTGTCGCCGTCGGTCAAGCCGGTGTACGTCACGGTGACCGCGAACGCCAAGCCGGCGGTGCTGCTGAACGTGTTCCGCCAGCCGGACAGCAACACGGCCGCCGTCGCGGACGCGGTGCACGCCGAGGTCGATCGGATCCGCCGCGACCTCCCGAAAGGCGTCGATCTCCAGCCCTTCTACGATCAGTCGAACATCGTCAACGACTCGATCACGAGCGTGCGCGACGCCGTGCTCATCGGCCTCGTGCTGGCGTCGCTGATCATGGTGCTGTTCCTGCGCGACTGGGGCACGTCGCTCGTGGCGGGGCTCGTGATCCCGGCGACGCTCGCGGTCACCTTCGTCGCCCTGCGCGTGCTCGGCGAGAGCTTCAACCTGATGACGCTCGGCGGCCTCGCGGCGGCCGTCGGTCTCGTGATCGACGATGCGATCGTCGTCGTCGAGAACATCGTGATGCACCGCGACGGGGGCCAGTCGCGCGGCGACGCCATTCGCAGCGCGATTGCGGAAATTCGCGCGCCGCTGGTGGGCTCGACCATCACGCCGATCGTCGTCTTCCTGCCGCTCGTCTCGATCACCGGCGTGACCGGCACCTTCTTCCGCGCGCTCGCCGTGACCGTCGGCATGGCGCTGCTCACGTCGCTGGCGCTCGCGCTGACGTGGACGCCGACGCTCTCGCACTATTTCATCCGCGACCGCGAGACGACGGGAACGCCGCGGCGGCACGACGCGGTGCCACCGCGTCTGATGCGGGCGTACGAACGGACGCTGCGCACGGCGCTCAAGCGGCCGCTGATGCTGGTCATCGCCACGCTCGTCGTCGTGGCGGGCGCGTACGTCTGCTACCGTGCGCTCGGATCCGATCTGCTGCCCGAGATGGACGAGGGCGGCTTCATCCTCGACTACATCATGCCCGCGGGCTCGTCGCTCGAGGAAACCAATCGCGTGCTGGTGGGCGTCGAGCAGATTCTTCGATCGACGCCGGAAGTGGAAGGCACGTCGAGGCGGACCGGGCTGCAGCTGGGTCTGGCCGCCGTGACCGAGACGAACACGGGCGACATCGCGGTGAAGCTGAAGCCGAAGCGCGATCGCGCATCGGATCAGGTCATCGGCGAGCTGCGCGGGAAGATCAGGGCAGCGTACCCGATGCTCGACATCGAGTTCGTCCAGCTCCTGCAGGACATGATCGGCGACCTGACCAGCGCGCCCGAGCCGATCGCCATCAAGATGTTCTCGCAGGATCCCAAGCTTCTGCAGCAGTGGGCGCCACGCGTCGGCGACGCGATCAAGAAGATTCCGGGCGTGGTCGACGTCCTCGACGGGATCGAGAACACCGTCAGCGGCCCGGCGACGCTGTTCCACGTCGACCCGGTCATCGCCGCACGCTCGGGATTCACGCCGCAGGAAATCGAAGTCGACGTGAGCGCGATCATGCAGGGCGAGCCGGCGCAGACGCCGCTCGTGCTCAACGATCGCCCGTATACGATTCGCGTGCGGTTCCCCGAATCGACGCGTTCGTCGGTCGACGCCATCAGGAACACGCTCCTCGTCAGCGCGACCGGAAAGACCGGCACGCTCGGATCGCTGTCGACAATCGAAGAGATTCCGGGGCAGAACGAAGTGCGCCGGGAGAATCTGCAGCGCAACGTCACCGTCACCGCGCGGCTCGAGGACGTCGATCTCGGCGCCGGCATCGCCACCGTCCAGAAGACGCTCGCGGATCTCAACATGCCCCCGGCGATCCGCATCGCGTACGGCGGTCAGTACGCCGAGCAGCAGCAGTCGTTCCACGATCTGCTGGTCGTGCTGGTCCTCGCCATCCTCCTCGTGTTCACGGTGCTGCTCTTCGAGTTCGGCAGCTTCGCCGCGCCGATCGCGATTCTCGCGTCCGCCGTTCTCTCCACGGCGGGAGTCTTCCTCGCGCTCCTCGTCACACGGACGACGTTCAACCTGTCGTCGTTCATGGGCGTGATCATGGTCGTCGGGATCGTCGCGAAGAACGGCATCCTGCTGCTCGATGCCGATCAGCGGTTCAGGCGCGAGGGATTGCCGGCCGAAGAGAGCATGATACGCGCCGGCGAGCGGCGGCTGCGGCCGATCATGATGACGGCGCTCGCGACGGTGGCCGGGATGATTCCGCTGGCGCTCGCAATCGGCGCCGGATCTCAGATGCTGCAGCCGCTGGCGATCGCCGTCATCGGCGGGATCATCGCGTCAATGGTGCTGTCGCTCGTGATTACACCGGCCGTGCACTACTACCTGGCGGATTAGGATTCCTTCTTCTTCTTCACGACGCGCTTCCGCGTGCCGGCCGCCTTGTGCGGCGCCGGCTCGCTGGTCGCCTGCAGCGTGACGAGCCGGGTGGAGAACGTGCGGCGGCCGTGCTCGTCGAAGTCGATCACCGTGTGGTGTTCGTTGACCTCGACCAGAGTGCCCGCTCCGTAGGTGGGCTGGACGACGCGGTCGCCTTTGGACCAGTTTTTCATGGTTGTCTTTTCGGTCGTTTACTCGCGGGGCCGGTTCGTCTCGACGCTCTCGCCCCGGGGCTCGCCTCTTGTTGACTACCAGCGCGGCTCGCGGCGTCCGCCGCTGCCACCGCCGCCGCCGCGATTGCCGCCGAACCCGCCGCCGCCAAATCCGCCTTCCGGCTTCGGCCGCGCTTCGTTGACCGTCAGCGCGCGTCCCCCGAGCTGATACTGATTGAACTGCGTCGCGGCCTTCTGCGCTTCCTCGTCGGTGGCCATCTCGACGAACGCAAAACCGCGCGCGCGGCCCGTTGCGGCGTCGCGCATCACGCGCACCGATTCGACGTTGCCCGCCTGACTGAACAGCTCCTGGAGCTCTGCCTCTCCAGTCGTGTAGGGGATGTTGCCGACGTATAGCCTGCGACCCATACGCTCTATCCTCTCCTCGCCGGTGGCGGCACGTCGGCTAAGCAATCACGGGGAGAGAGCGAGTCGGGAACTAGCCTCTCGGCGCTGGCTAACCAGGCGGGACTGACCACCAAGGCCGCGTAGTCTACTCAATGCTTGACAGGGGAAGCAAGTCGCCGCCCCTATAATCGCGTGCATGCCCGCTGGCACGATCGCGCTCGGCTCCGAGCGGCTGCTTGCCTCCAATCGCCTCGACGGCGCCCGCGTCGGCATCGTCTGCAATCCGGCCTCGGTCGACCGCGAGCTTGCGCAGGTGGCGGACCGGCTCGCGGCGCATCCGCGCGCGCGACTCGCCGCGATCTTCGGTCCCCAGCACGGCTTCCGTTCCGACGTGCAGGACAACATGATCGAGACGCGCCACGCGCACGACGAGATCCGCCGCGTGCCGATCTATTCGCTCTACAGCGAAACGCGCGAGCCCACGGCCGAGATGCTGCGCGATTTGGACGTGCTCGTCATCGACCTGCAGGACGTCGGCGTGCGGATTTACACCTACATCTACACGATGGCGAACTGCCTGAAGGCCGCGCGCAGGCACGGTCTGAAAGTCATCGTGTGCGATCGCCCGAATCCGATTGGCGGCATGCAGATCGAGGGTCCGGTGCTCGTGCCGGGGAACGAATCGTTCGTCGGGATGTACCCGATTCCGATGCGCCACGGCCTGACCATCGGCGAGCTCGCGCGATTGTTCAACGAGCACTTCGCCATCGGCGCCGATCTCGAGGTCGTCGTGATGGAGGGGTGGCGGCGCGAGATGTACTTCGACGACACGCGCCGCACGTGGATCATCTCGTCGCCGAACATCCCGACGTTCGAGACGACGCTCGTGTACCCGGGGACCGTCCTGTTCGAAGGCACGAACATCTCTGAAGGGCGCGGCACGACGCGGCCGTTCGAGCTCGTCGGCGCGCCGTGGGTGGTCGCCGAACGGTTCGCCGATGTGATGAACCGGAGGAATCTGCCGGGCGTGTTCTTTCGTCCGGCGCTCTTCGAGCCGACGTTCCACAAGCACGCCGGCAAGGCGTGCGCCGGCTGTCAGATTCACGTGCTCGATCGACGCACGTTCCGCCCGGTCGAGTCGGCCGTCGCGCTCCTCGAATCGTTCCGTGCCGCCGATCGCGATCGATTCAACTGGCGCGATCCGCCGTACGAGTACGAGCACGAACGCAACCCGTTCGACGTCCTGGCCGGATCGCCGACGCTGCGGGAACAGCTCGAAAGCGGCGTCACGTCCGACGAAGTCGTCCGCTCGTGGGAATCGAGCGTGAAGGAGTTCGAGGCGATTCGAAGGCGCTTCTTGCTGTACTCGTAGTTAGCACTCTTCACACGCTCGCTCACTCCCTCACCTCGGCACGCCGCGTGATTTCGAATCTGGCACGCGTGCGGCGGCCGAACCGGCATCCCTGACCAAGCGCTTACAAACGCGCCACTTGGCAGCGACCTGTGTGTGCGACGGCCGCCGCACGTCTTACGAATCGGTCACGAAGGTACAGATTTCGTGCTGGGGGAGCCATGAAGGTCAGACGTCCATCCGCGGCGATTGCCGCGACCGCCTTCGCCGCCGGCGCATCCTTATTGATAGTCGCGTCGAGTCGATCGATCAGCGCGCAGGCCGAGAGCTGGACGCCGCCGCACAGGATGCTCCTGACGCCGGAGCGGGCGCTCGCGATGATCGTGGCGAGCGATCGACACCTCGAGTACGTGCCGGGCGAAGTGCTCGTGCGATTCCGTCCCGGAGTCAGCGTGGCCGGACAGCAGCGCGCGCTGACGGCGCTGCGCAGCAGACCGGCGCCGGCCGGCCTGCGGTGGATCGGCGACACGGCGCTGGTGACCGATCCCGTCGAGCGCGACGCGACGATCCTCGCCGTGCAGTTGAACGCACAGCCCGAAGTCGCCGAAGCCGAACCGAACTACCTCTATCGCATCAGCAACACGCCCAACGATCCCGGCTTCATGCAGCGCCAGTGGAACCTCGCGGCGCTCGACATGCCGCGCGCGTGGGACATCAATCCGGGCGCCAGCGACAACCTCACCGTCGCGGTCGTCGACACCGGCATTACCGCGGTCACCCGTTCGTACTCGTTTCTCACCTGGAATGGGCGGACGACGCAGCAGGTCTCGGTGCCGTACGGAATCAGTCCTGATTTCAGCGCGGCCAGGCTCGTCACGCCGCGCGATTTCGTGTTCTGGGACGGCCCGGTGCTCGACATGCACGGCCACGGCACGCACGTCGCGTCGACGATCGGCGAGGACACGAACACCTCGCTCGCCGAAGCGGGCATCGCCTACCGCGTGAAGCTGATGCCGGTGAAAGTGTGCGTCGGTTTCTGGGAAGTGCAGTTCGTGATGACCGCCACTGGGTATCGCGGCTTCGTCCCGACCGACTCGGGAGGGTGTGCGACGTCGGAGATCGTGGAAGGGATCCGGTACGCGGCCGACAACGGTGCGAAGGTCATCAATCTAAGCCTCGGGGGTCCGGAGCCGTCGGCGACGCTGCGCGACGCGTTGAACTACGCCGTCGGCAAGGGCGCCTTCATCGCGATCGCGATGGGCAACGAATACGAAGACGGCAACCCGACCGAGTACCCCGCGGCGTACGCCGCCGAGATCGACGGCGTGATGTCGGTCGGTGCCGTTGGTCCGTCCCTGAAACGCGCGTACTACTCGAGCACCGGCCCTCACATCGAAATCTCCGCGCCCGGCGGCAACGACCGCGAAGGCGGCGCGACCGCGATGATCTGGCAGGCGACGATCCTCCGCGCCGACTCGTCGCCGGTGACGGTTCTGTCGCCGCGCTTCGATCGATACGCGGAATCAGCGTTCGAAGGGACCTCGATGGCGTCGCCGCACGTCGCCGGCGTCGCCGCGCTGATCATGAGCCAGGGCGTGACGAGTCCGGCCGTCGTCGAAGCCCTGATCGCGAAGACCGCGCTCCCGCTCGGCGCGCCGGACGCGGACACACCGGGACGCAACCGGGAATACGGATACGGACTCGTTCAGCCGCGCGCGGCGCTGCGCGGCTTCGGTCTGGCGAAGTGAGGCGGGTATGAACACCATTCATCGCACGTTCATCCGGATCGCATGGATCTCGTGCGCGATCGTCGTGTCAGCGGCCGCGGCGAGGGCTGAGACGCAGGTTCGTGTCACGGTGGATCGTTCGACGATCTGGACCGCCGACTTTCAGACGCCGGCGGCAGTCGTCGACAGCGGCACGATGCTCACCGTCGTCGCCGAGCGGAAAGACTGGTACGAAGTCCTCGTTCCGGAAACCACGGACCCGGCGCGCGCGGCGCAACACGGGTTCATCTTCAAGTCGTTCGTCACGAAGTCGACGGTTGCAGCGCCTCGAGCGGAGACCGACTCGTCCCGGTTCGGCGTCGCCGGCTTCGCGCAGTTCGGCTATTCCCGGTTCGCGGCGCAGAACAGCTTTCAGGCCATTCTCGGACACCCCGGCGGCGGCATCTACGGCGGCGGCGGCGAAGTGCGTCTCGGACGCGGATTGTTCATCAGCGCGTCGGTCGACCGCTTCGAGCAGACCGGCCAGCGGGCGATCGTCGCGGATGGTCAGGTCTTCAACGTCGCCGTATCGGACACGATCGCGCTGACGGCGTTGGCGGGCACGGCCGGCTGGCGCTTCGCGAACGAGCACGTCACGCCGTACTTCGGGGGCGGACTCGGGCAGCTTCACTACCGCGAGACGTCGGGCTTCGCCGATCCCGGCGAAGACGTCGACTCGCGGTTCCGGAGCTACCACGTGCTCGGCGGCGTCGAAGTCCGAAACGGCTGGGTCGCGACCGCGTTCGAAGCGGAATATTCGCGCGTGCCCGACGCGATCGGTTTCGGCGGCGCGTCGGCGGCGTTCCATGAATCAGATCTCGGCGGCTTCGTCGGGCGCGTCAAGGTCCTGGTCGGACGCTAAGCGCGAGACGCCGCTCTTTTGCACGCACTTCGAGCCCGACTCGGCTACACTCCCGCCGACATCGACTTGAACACGTCCGCCATTCGCGGAGGATCTCATGAGACTTCTGGCGCTGCTTGGTGTGTCGCTGGCCGTCGGGTTCCTTCAGGGAGCGGCTGTCCAGAAGCCGGCGGGATGCGACGGCCTGGGGAACGTGCAGTTCGTCTGTGGTCTCGCTGGTCCCGAGGATCTCGTCGTCGTGCCGGGCGACCAAATGGTCATTGCCTCCGGCGATGCCGCGCCGGGTGCGATAACCCTGATCAACGTCAGGAACAAGACGACGACTCCGCTGTACCCGAGCGCCGCGCTCGAGCAACGACTCGACGCGAAGACGTACGATTCATGCCCCGGTCCGATCGATCCTGAAGAGAAAGACAAGTTCCGGGCGCACGGTCTGTTCCTCCGTCCTGGCAGGAACGCGGTCCATACGCTGTACGTTGTCCATCACGGCAACAGGGAGTCGATCGAGGTTTTCGAGTTCGACACGCGTCGGAAGGCGCCGGCGTTGACGTGGGTGGGCTGTGCCGTCGCGCCCGAGCCGATCGGCCTGAACTCTGTCGTTGCGCTGCCCGAAGGCGGCTTCGCGACGACGAATTTTCAGCCGCGAGGCGCCGCGCGCGGACGCGCCAACATGCAGGCAGGCGAGAAAAACGGCGAGCTCTGGGAGTGGCACACCGCGACAGGGTGGAAGATCGTGCCAGGCAGCGAAGCGTCCGGCGCGAACGGCATCGAGATCTCGAAAGACGGCAAGTGGTTCTACATGGCCGGCTGGGGCAGCCAGACGTTCATTCGATTCTCGCGCGGCCAGACGCCTGTCAAGCGCGATGAGATTCCGGTCGGCTTCCGGCTCGATAATCTTCGGTGGGCGCCCGATGGTTCGCTGATCGGCGCCGGGCAGCAGATCCCGGAGGCGGGCGGGTTCGCGATGGCCACGTCACGCGTGATCAAGATCAATCCGAATACTCTGAAGGTCCAGGATCTCATTCGATACCCGTACAACGATACATTCAACTTCTCGACCGTCGCGATTCAGCTCGGAAGGGAAATCTGGGTTGGATCGGTGCGCGGCGACCGTGTCGCGCGGTTTCCGGCGCCCACGTCGAGCGGTTCCTCTTGATCCGTTAATCCGTCCGCAGCGCGTCGAGGGGACTGAGGCGCGCGGCGCGGCGCGCGGGAATCCAGCACGCAAACAGCGCGACGCCCATCAGCATCAGCGTCGTCGTCGCAATCACGCCAGGATCGCGCGGACCGACGCCGTACAACAGCGACTCGATGGCTCGGCCGCCGGCGAGCGCGACGCCAAGGCCTACCACCGCGCCGCCGAGCGCGACGGTCGCTCCCTGCCTCACGATCATGGCGCCGACGCTGCGCGGCTCCGCGCCGAGGGCCATTCGGATGCCGATCTCGCCAGTACGTTGGCTCACCACGTACGACATCACGCCGTAGATACCGATCACGCCGAGCGCCAGCGTGACACTCGCCGCAATCGCCAGCAGGACCATCGTGAATGCCATCTGCGCCGAAGCGCGGTCGAGCGTCTCCTCCAGCGTGCGGACCTGCGCGATGGCGACGTCTCTGTCGACTCCATCGATCGCGCCGCGCACCGACGGCAGCAGCGCGGCCGGCGGCGTCGCGGAACGCACGACGTAACCCATCACCGAAGTGTCGGGACCGATCAATGCGATCGCTGGAATGCCGGGTCCGCCGGCGATGGACATCGGCATGAACACCTGAGGAATGGCATCGGTTTCCTCCAGCGCGCGCGTGGGCGTGTTCGAGACGATGCCGACGATGGTCAGCCACGTGAGGGTCGGCTGCCGGCCGGGGCGCGCGGGCGCGCGATTCGAGGCCACGTGCTGGCCGATTGGATCCTGGTTCGCGAAATACCGCTTCGCCATTGACTCGCTGACGACGACCACCGGCTCGTTCCGCTCGACGTCGCCTTTATCGATACCGCGACCGCGGACGATCCGCATGCCCATCGCCTCGAAATAGCCGCCCGCGACCGCGACAAACGACGCGATCGGCGGCGGCGCAACGTTCGAATACGTTCGACCTTCGATCCGC
>Ga0209057_1000044_pt1 | contig 99367 bp, 85 predicted proteins | sample GraSoiAngelo_146_FD_185903 | JGI IMG/M metagenome (GOLD analysis project Ga0209057, IMG submission 185903) | Grasslands soil microbial communities from the Angelo Coastal Reserve, California, USA - 14_1009_05_30cm (SPAdes) (version 2) | ecosystem: Environmental > Terrestrial > Soil > Grasslands ...
TGCGGCGCCTCGAAGCGATGCTCGCGGTGGCCGACCGCGAGCACTCGCTCATCATCACCGGCACCGGCGACGTGCTCGAGCCCGAGCAGGGCATCCTCGCCATCGGCTCGGGCGGACCGTTCGCGCTCGCCGCGGCAAAGGCGCTCGCGACCAACACCGATCTCGACGCCCGCGCAATTGCCGAAAAATCGATGGCGATCGCCGGAGAAATCTGCATCTATACGAACGCGCGGATCGTCGTGGAAGAGCTGTAGTGCCCATTTACCTTCCGGAAAAGACGCAGTCGTCGACCGACACGCTGACGCCGCGTCAAATCGTCGCCGAGCTGGACAAGTACGTGGTCGGACAGAGCGCCGCCAAGCGCGCCGTCGCGATCGCGCTGCGCAACCGCATGCGGCGCCAGAAGCTCACGCCGGAGCTCGCCGAAGAGATTGCGCCGAAGAACATCCTGATGATCGGGCCGACCGGCGTCGGCAAAACCGAGATCGCGCGCCGCCTCGCGCGCCTCGCGCAGTCGCCGTTCCTGAAAGTGGAAGCCTCGAAGTTCACCGAGATCGGCTACGTGGGGCGCGACGTCGAGTCGATGGTTCGCGATCTCGTCGAGCTCGGCGTCGACATGGTGCGCGAAGAGCGGATCGAGGAGGTGCGCACGAAGGCAACGCAGAACGCGGAGGATCGGCTGCTGGACATTCTGCTGCCGCCGCGTCCGATCGCGCCGGACGGGGATTCGGCGGCCGCGCGCGAGCAGCAGGGCCAGACGCGCGAGCGCTTTCGCGAACAGCTTCACGCCGGCCGTCTCGACACGCGCGTTGTCGAAATCGACGTGCGCGAGAAGTCGTTTCCGTCGTTCGAGATCATCGCGGGCTCTTCGGTCGAGGAAGTCGACATCAACCTGAAGGACATGCTGCCCGGGCTGTTTCAGGGAAAGACGAAGCGCCGCAAGTTGAAGGTGCCGGAGGCGCTCGAGTACCTGCGGCAGGAAGAAGAACAGAAGCTCATCGACATGGACAGCGTCGCGAAGGCGGCGGTCGAGCGCGTCGAGCAGGCCGGCATCATCTTCATCGACGAGATCGACAAGATCGCGGGACGCGAAGGGGCGCATGGTCCCGACGTCAGCCGCGAAGGGGTGCAGCGCGACATCCTGCCGATCGTCGAGGGGACGACGGTCAACACCAAGTACGGGATGGTCCGTACCGATCACATCCTCTTCATCGCGGCCGGTGCGTTTCACGTCTCCAAGCCGTCGGACCTCATTCCGGAGCTGCAGGGCCGATTTCCGATCCGCGTCGAGCTCCAGCCGCTCGGAAAGGAAGAGTTCATCCGCATCCTCACCGAACCGCGCAGCGCGCTGGTCAAGCAGTACATGGCGCTGATGGAAACCGAAGGGATCGATCTCACGTTCAGCGACGACGCCATCCGCCGGATCGCCGATTTCGCGACGATCGTGAACGAGCGCACCGAGAACATCGGCGCGCGGCGGCTCCACACGGTGATGGAGAAGCTGCTCGACGAGATTTCGTTCGAGGGGCCCGACCTCGAGCAGAAGACGATCACGATCGACGATGCGTACGTGACGAAGATGCTCGCCGACATCGTGAAGAACGAAGACCTGTCGCGGTACATCCTGTGAACTGCGCTGCGGCGCGGGGCGCTCGGCCCCGCGAGCGATCAACGCAGAGTTCGCCACGCACGCAGAGGGTGGAGTTTTCTGTGGTCTCTGCGATCTGCGCGTTGATCGTCGTCGTCCTGCTGCCGGCGTGCGGCAAGAAAGGGCCGCCGCTGCCGCCGCTCGTGAAGATTCCGGCGGCGCCGGCCGAATTCACGGCCGATCGCCGCGGCGCCACTGTCGACCTGCAGTTCACCGTCCCATCATCGAACACCGACAACAGCCGGCCGGCCAACATCGAGCGCGTCGATGTATACGCGATCACGGCGCCTGCGAGCATTACCGACGATCAGCTGCTGAAGCGCGGCACGCGCGTGGCCAGCGTCGACGTCAAAGCGCCGCGCGATCCGAATCAGACCGTGCAGGAAGACGAGCCGGCGGAAGACGTCGACCCGGCCGTCGGCAAAGGGCTCGATCAGGGCGCCGTGGCGCGCGTGTCCGAGGAGCTGACGCCGCAGTCGCGGGCGCCGGCCGATCTCGGCAAAGACGGCGGCGCGGCCGCGAAGCGGCGCGCCGGCGACGTTCCTCAGGGTCCGCTCATGGGGCCGGCATCCGGCGTGCCGTCGCGAATCTACGCGGCGGTCGGCGTGTCGACGCGGGGCCGCAAAGGCGCGCTGTCGAAACGTGTGATCGCTCCGCTCGTTCCGCCGCCGCCGCCGCCCGATCAGCCGAAGCTGTCGTACGACGAAAAGGCGGTCACCCTGACGTGGAAGGCCGTGGCGATGGCCGGCGCCGCTGCGACCGACGGCGACGTCCTGCCATCGAAGCCAATCGGTCTGCAGCCGCCGTCGATCGCGTACAACGTCTACGACGTGTCTGCCGATGCGGCGACGAAGATCACGAAGACGCCCGTGACGGACACGAAGGCGTCCGACCCGCGGATCGCGTGGGGCGAGAAGCGCTGCTACACCGTTCGCGCCGTCGAGACCGTGGCCGGGCTCACCATCGAGAGCGACGCGGCGCCGCCGGCGTGCGAGACGCTGACCGATACGTTCGCCCCGGCCGCGCCGAAAGGGCTCCGCTCCATCGCCGGCGACCGCTCGATCAACCTCATTTGGGATCCGAACAGCGAAAGCGATCTCGCCGGCTATCTCGTGTTTCGCGGCAGCGGCGACAGACTGGACCAGATCACTCCGGCGCCGATTGCCGATCCGACCTTCACCGACGGCGTACAGCCGGGCGTGCGCTACGTATACGCGATCAAAGCGGTCGACAAGGCCGGCAACTCGAGCGCATGGTCCGAGCGCGTCGAAGAGGTGGCGCGGTAATGATTTAGAATCAGCGGTGAAAATGTGAGAAAGGGCACGCCATGAAAATCTTCATCGACACCGGCAGCATCAAGGACATCGAAACGATCGCCGCGCTCGGCATCCTCGACGGCGTCACGACGAATCCGTCGCTCCTCGCGAAGGAGCCGGGCGATTTCCGCCAGAACCTGAAGAAGATTTGCGACATCGTGAAGGGTCCCGTCAGCGGCGAGGTGACGGCGACCGACTACGCGGGCATGCTGCGCGAGGGGCGCGACATCGCGAAGATCGATCAGCACATGGTGGTGAAGGTGCCGCTGACGCGCGACGGCATCCGGGCGTGCAAGACGCTCGCGGGCGAAGGCATCCGCGTCAATGTGACGCTCTGCTTCACGCCGGCGCAGGCGCTGCTCGCCGCGAAGGTCGGCGCCAGCTACATCAGCCCGTTCGTCGGACGGCTCGACGACATCTCGACCAACGGCATGGAGCTGATTCGCGACATCGTCGAGATCTACGCGAACTACGACTTCGCGACCGAGGTCCTCGTCGCGAGCTGCCGTCACCCGATTCACGTCATCGAGGCGGCACGCCTCGGCGCCGACATCGCGACGTGCCCTCCTGCCGTCGTCGATCAGCTGTTCAACCATCCGCTCACGAACATCGGCCTCGAGAAGTTCCTCAAAGATTGGGAGAAGGCGCAGGCGGTGAAAGCGTAGGGTGAATCCGAAGGACGTGCTCGCCGATCTCGAGCGCCGCGCGGAGCTGGGCGGCGGCGCGGAGCGGCAGAAGCGCCAGCATGACGCCGGCAAACTGACCGCGCGCGAGCGAATCGAGCTCCTCTTCGATCCCGGCACGTTCGAGGAAGTCGACAAGCTGGTCACGCACCGCTGCCGCGACTTCGGCATGGCGGAGCAGCTCGTTCCAGGCGACGGCGTCGTCGCCGGCCACGGCCTCGTCGACGGCCGCCAGGTGTTCGCGTTCGCGCAGGACTTCACCGTGTTCGGCGGATCGCTGTCGGAGACGAACGCCGCGAAGATCGTGAAGATCATGGATCTCGCGATGAAGCTCGGAGCGCCGGTCGTCGGCCTGAACGACTCGGGCGGCGCGCGCATTCAGGAAGGCGTTCTCTCGCTCGGCGGCTACGCCGACATCTTCCTCCGCAACACGCTCGCGTCGGGCGTCATCCCGCAGATCTCGGCGATCATGGGGCCCTGCGCCGGCGGCGCGGTCTATTCGCCGGCGATCACCGACTTCACGATCATGGTGAAGAACACGAGCTACATGTTCGTCACCGGGCCCGACGTGATCCGGACGGTCACGCACGAGGACGTGAGCAAGGAAGATCTCGGCGGCGCGATGACCCATAACGAAACGAGCGGCGTCGCGCACTTCGCGGTCGACGACGACCGGGAATGCGTCGCGCTGATCCGCGAAATGCTGTCGTTCATGCCGTCGAACAACCTCGACGACCCGCCGCGCGCGGCCACCTCCGATTCGGCCGATCGCGAAGACGATCGGCTCGACCGCGTCGTGCCGGCGTCGCCGAACCAGCCGTACGACATGCTCGACGTCATCCAGCTCGTGGTCGACGAGGGCTACTTTCTCGAGGTCCATCGCCACTACGCGAAGAATCTTGTCGTCGGCTTCGCGCGGCTCGACGGGCGGCCGATCGGCGTCGTCGCGAACCAGCCGGCGGTGCTCGCGGGAACGCTCGACATCAACGCGTCGGTAAAAGGCGCGCGGTTCGTGCGCTTCTGCGACGCGTTCAACATTCCGCTCGTCACGTTCGAGGACGTGCCCGGGTTCCTGCCGGGCACGGTGCAGGAGTACGGCGGCATCATCAGGCACGGCGCGAAGCTGCTGTTCGCGTTCGCCGAGGCGACGGTGCCGAAGGTGACGATCATCACGCGCAAAGCCTACGGCGGCGCGTACTGCGTGATGTCGAGCAAGCACATTCGAACCGACTTCAATTATGCGTGGCCGACGGCGGAGCTCGCGGTGATGGGGCCTGAAGGCGCGGTCAACATTCTTTACAAGCGCGAGCTCGACGCCGCGGCCGACGCCGCGGCCGTCCGCGGGGAGAAGGTTGCCGAGTTCCGCGCCAAATTCGCCAACCCCTACATCGCGGCGGGCCGCGGCTTCATCGACGAAGTGATCCAGCCGCGCGAGACCCGCCGGAAGCTGATTACCGCGCTCAAGAACCTGGACAGCAAACGCGACAAGAACCCGCCGAAGAAGCACGGGAATATTCCGCTCTGAACGGCGGGACGTGCTGGAGCGGAAAATGTTGTAAGGCGATGTCCGGTTTCGGACTATTCGAATTCGAATGTTTTTACCCTCGGCTCGCGACGAGCCGCTCGTGGGTCGACGGCATCGATCGACGAGTCGTGCGCAACTCGCGACGCGAAGACCCCGCCGCTCGGCAGAGCCTCCACAAGAAACTCGTTGTAATTTCGTTTGGTTCCCATAAAATCTGCGGCACAGGTCTCGGTTTACTTCGGAGGGGCTCATGCATCGAGTCGTGCCGATTGCCGCCGTCGCTGTCCTTGTATCCCTCCTCGCCGCCGGATCGGCTCACGCGCAGCAGGGCACCGGCGAGCTGCGCGGGCGGGTCGTCGACGCGCAGAACGCCGTGCTGCCGGGGGTCAACGTCGTCGCCAAGAACGAAGCGACCGGCATGTTCCGCGAGATCGTCTCGGGGCCGGACGGCTCGTTCTTCATGAGCGCGCTCACCCCCGGCAGCTACGAAGTCAACGCGGAGCTCTCGGGATTCAAGAAATACCAGCGCAAGGGCGTCCGCGTGGAAGTTGGCAAGACCCAGTCCGTGGATGTGCAGCTCGAGATCGGCGGCATCGAGCAGCAAGTGAATGTCACCGCCGAATCGCCGCTCGTCGACACGACCACGAAGCAGCTCGGCGGCAGCGTTCAGGCACAGGAGCTGAACGAAGTGCCGTCGATCAATCGGAACTTCACGTCGTATCTCAGCTTGCTGCCAGGCGTCACGGCGACGATCTCGACCGACTCGTTCGGCGCCGACTCGATTCGAGTCAACGGGCAGGCCACACAGAACGCAAACTACATGTTCGACGGCGCCGGCAACAACGACAACTTCAACAACGGCAACGGCGGCGCGCAGGCGCGGATTCCCGTCGAAGCCGTCCAGGAATTCCAGCTGCTCACCAGCCAGTTCGACGCCGAGTTCGGCCAGAGCTCGGGCGGCATCGTGAACGCCGTCTCGAAGCAGGGCACCAATGCGCTCCACGGCACGGCGTTTTTCTTCGATCAGAACCAGGCCATGACGTCGCTCGATTACTTTGCCAAGCAGCAGAACCTGGCCAAGCCGGATGCGCGTCAGCTGCAGTGGGGCGGAAATCTCGGTGGGCCGATCGTCAAGGACAAGCTCCATTACTTTGCAAACCTGGAACGCATCGATCAGAACCGCGCCCGGACGATCAACATCAACGCGCGACCCGAGCTCAATTTCACCGACTTCACGCACGACAACGTCTGGAACTGGATGGTCCGCCTCGATCATCAGATGAGCGCCAACAACACCTGGGCCGTGCGCTGGCTGCGCGAGTCGTCGCCCCAAACAAACCAGTTCACGGCCACCAACCTCACCCGATCCCGGGCCGAACAGGAAAACGACGTTGACTGGACGATCGTGGGCACACTGAACTCGGTGATCAAGAACACGCGCGTCAACGTGTTGAAGGTGTCTTCTTCGGCAACCCGGGCTACTTCGACAAAGGAGATCAGGCGGCGCTCGCGCCGCGATTGGTCCACCAGACGTTCGAGGACGGCGCGAGCACTCGCGCGAACCGGCGCATCGATCCGGCGTATCAGGTGGACGAGACCTTCGCGTGGTTCCTGCCCGGGAAGAAGGGCGACCACGATCTCAAGTTCGGCGCCAGCTACTACTACCTGCCGCTCGAGATCTTCGACGCCGGAACGCAGAATGGCGCGTTCACCTTCTCCGCGAGCGACCGGGATTTCAATGCTGCCGACCCGCGCACCTATCCCGACCGACTGCAGATCCGTGTGCCCGGCGTGTCGGACTTCTTCGTCAAGGGGAAGGAGGTCGGCGTGTTCGCGCAAGACAAGTGGAAGGTGAACAGCCGTCTGACGGCGAGCCTCGGCCTTCGTTATGACGTGGAAATCGTCCCAATCGACGAATCGAACAACTACCTGTTTTCCGACCCGTCGGCGTACCCCATCGACAAGAACAACTTCTCGCCGCGCCTGGGTGCCTCGTGGGTGCTCGACGAAGCCGGCACGACGGTCGTGCGCGGCGGCTGGGGCCTGTACTTCCAGAAGACGGCGTATTCCAACTTCACGCCGCTCGTGTCTGCAGGCGTCTTCTCCAACTCCTTTCTCGTGAACTTCCCGGCCAACAACGTCGACCCGGGCCCATCAGCCGGCCGCTTGCCGAGCGATCCGTTCCTCGTCAACGGTCCGGTGCTGAACACGGCGCTGCTGAATTCGATGTTCCCGGCGGGCAGCACGCAGAAGAACACCGGTACCGTGAATTTCGACAACCCGGACCGACATCTGCCGTACGCACGTCAAGCGAGCATCGGCATTGAAAAGCAGCTTCCAGGTGCCGTCGCGGTCAGCGCCGACTACGTCCACCTGAATCATCGCGATCTCTACATGCGCCAGGATTTGAATCCGGGCGTGCGCGACACCACGAGCCGGACGGCAACGTTCCGCCGGATCGATCCGCGTTTCACGGCGGCCGTGCTGGACCTGGTCAACACCGGCTGGGCCGACTACGACGGCCTGCAGGTGAGCGTCCAGAAGCGCGCACGCCGCGGTTACAGCTTCCGCGCGTCGTACACGTACTCGCGCGGCTACGGGATCGTCGGCTCGCCCGGTGCCACTGATACCATCACCACGCAGACCGTCGATCCGGTGACGAAGGTGACCGACCTACATCTCGAAAACCTGGAAGGGTTGACCAATCAGGATCGGCCCCACCTGCTCTCGGTCAGCGGAGCACTCGAAGTTCCACGAACGCACGGATTGAACGTCAGCGGGGTGATGCAGTACAACAGCGGTACACCGTTCACGCTGACAGACAGCATCACGGATGCCAATCGTAACGGGCAGTTCGAGGAGCCGTTGCCGGCCGGCACCTATAGCGGCTCGGCGAGCAACGTCAACGCGATTACGGTGGAGAACAAGGGCGGGATCAACGGTGCGCGCGGCCCCAGTTATTTCCTGATTAACATGCGCAGCGCATATCGGTTCAAGCTGCCGGGCAACCGGACGTTGCAGGCGCACTTCGACATCTTCAACCTGACCAACCACGCGAATTTCAACAATCCAGTCAGCACTACCGGAAACGTGACGAGCGCCAACCGGTTCGACGCGGCGACGTTCCTGATCGTGCGCTCGATTCTCAACGGCGGTCCGACGCGGACGGCGCAGTTCAACCTCACGTACCGCTTCTGACGCTACACGACGCGCATGCGACGTGCGCGTGTGGTCACCGCCGCAGCCATTGCCGCGGCGGTGGCATCGGCTCAAGTCCCTCCACCCGCGGTCCCGCGTCGCATCAGGCGCTCGTCGGCCTGCGATCGACGATGGGCCTCGTGAGCCGCGCCGGTGTCGTGCCGTTGAACCTTGCCGCCGACATCGCGGGCGTCGTCACGCGCACGGTCGCCGACACGGCCGCGGTGCTTCAAGTCATTGCCGGTTCCGATCCTGACGATCCGGTGACAGTTGTAGCGCGGCCCTTTCAGGGCCGCGATGGAGGCGGGCCTGAAAGGCCCGCCTCACAACCGAAGTACGCCGACTCGCTGCGCCGCGACGGACTGAAAGGGGCGCGTCTCGGCGTTCTGCATCAGGCGTACGACACGCCGATGCTCGATGCGGAGATCAAAGAGCTGTTCAGCGGAGCGATTGGCGAGTTTCGCGATCTCGGGGCCGAGGTGATCGATCCGGCCGCGGTCGCCGGCTTCGACGACATGCGCCGCGCGCAGACCGGCGGCTGCAATCAGTTCAAGCACGATCTGAATCAGTATCTCGGCGCGCTCGGAGGCAAGGCGCCGAGCCGTTCCCTCGACGAAATCATCAAGTCGCGCCAGTTCCATCCGTCCATCCAGGGGGCGCCTTGAAGCCGGCCAGGCGGCCGAGGACGATCCTGCTTCGTCCGCCGGCTGCAACAGCCGCGATGAATTCCGCGCAACGCTGCGGGCGGGTGTCGTGAAGGTGATCGACGAATCGGCGAACTCAACACGCCGGGCGGCGACAACAACCAGCTGTTCTCGCCGAGCACCGGCTTCCCTGCGATCACGGTGCCGATGGGCTATACCCGCGGCGGCACGCTCCACCCCAACCCGCACACTCCGCGCGTTGGGGACGCCGGGCTGCCGGCGGGCCTCCAGTTCTTCGGCCGCGCGTGGAGCGAGCCGGCGCTGTTCCGTCTCGCTTACGCGTACGAACAGGCAACGCACCACCGTCGACCGCCCGTGACGGCGCCACCTCTCCGGTAGAGGCGTCTCTCCGGGCGGAGCAAGCTCCATCCCTACGAGTACAATGGTGTGTTCTCGTGAAGAAAATCCTGATCGCAAACCGGGGCGAGATTGCCGTGCGCATCATCCGCGCGTGCCGCGAGATGGATCTGTCGTCCGTGGCGGTCTACTCCGAGTGCGATCGCTCGGCGCTTCACGTTCGGCTCGCCGACGAAGCGTACGCCATCGGACCCAGCGCCCCGCGGGAGAGCTACCTGCGCATCGATCGCCTCGTCGATGCGGCCCGCCGCAGCGGCGCCGATGCGGTGCATCCCGGCTACGGCTTCCTTGCCGAGAATGAGGACTTCGCGGCCGCGTGCGTCGGCGCGGGACTCACTTTCATCGGTCCGACCGCTCGCGCGATCGAAACGATGGGCAGCAAGACGGCGGCGCGCGGCGCGGCGAAACGCGCCGGCGTTCCCGTCGTGCCCGGGACGGAAGATCCGCTTGGCGCCGACGCCACAAGCGAGGAGATCGCGGCGACGGCGCAGTCGATCGGCTATCCGCTGCTGGTGAAGGCGGTGGCCGGCGGCGGCGGCAAAGGCATGCGGACCGTCGTCGATCCGTCCGACCTTGCGAGCGCCGTCGGCGCGGCACGATCGGAGGCGGCCACCGCGTTCGGCGACCCAGCCGTGTATCTCGAGCGCGAGCTGCCGCGGCCGCGTCATATCGAAGTGCAGCTGCTCGCTGATCATCATGGCGCCGTCGTGCCGTTCGTCGAACGCGAATGCTCCATTCAGCGCCGGCACCAGAAAGTCGTCGAAGAAACGCCGTCGATTGCCGTCACGCCGGCGCTGCGCGCCGAAATCACATCCGCGGCGGCAGCGGTCGCGAAAGGGGTCGGCTACACCAACGCCGGAACCATCGAATTCCTCGTCGACGAGAACGGCCGATTCTATTTTCTCGAGATGAACACACGGCTGCAGGTCGAGCATCCGATCACGGAGATGGTGACGGGATTGGACCTGGTGCAATGGCAGATTCGCATCGCGCGCGGCGAGCGGCTCGACGTCGATCCCGCGCGCGCGCTGACGCCGACCGGACACGCGATCGAGTGCCGCGTCTACGCAGAGGATCCGGACAACAATTTCCTTCCATCCCCGGGTCGCATCGTCGCGCTGCGGCCGGCGGCGGGACCCGGCATTCGCGACGACAGCGGCGCGACGGCCGGCCTCGACGTGCCGATCTTCTACGACCCGATGATCTCGAAGCTCGCCGCGTGGGCCGAGGATCGGCCGCGCGCGATCGCGCGCATGCGGCGCGCCCTCGCCGAATATCTCGTGGCGGGCATCAGGACGACGGTGCCGTTCTTCACGTGGCTGCTGTCGCAGCCAGACTTCGCGGCCGGGCGCTTCGACACGACGTATCTCGACGGGGTGCTGAAGGCGCAGAACGGCCGGCCGTTCGTCGAGCCCGCCGCCGGCGTCGAGGAGATGGCTGCGATTGCGGCGGCGCTGCACACGGCGCTGTCGCCCGCTCGACCGCCCGCGAACGGCGGATCGACGGGCGGCCGCTGGAAGACCGAGGCCCGGCTCGAAGGGTTGCGGTAATGCAACATTTCGAGATCGAGGTAGGGGGACGAACGCGCCGCGTCGCCGTCGCCAGGACGGGCGACAAGTTTGCAGTCACCCTCGACGATCGCACCGTGCACGCGGATGTGGCGCGCATCGACGCCCATACGCTGTCGCTCGTGGTGGACACCGAGTGTCCGACCGGCGCGACGGATCCGGTCAGAGCCGCCTTCGAGGTCACGATTGCGCCCGACGCCGCGACGGGGCAGCTCATCGTGGGCGTCGGGCCGACGCCCGTCGCCGTCGCGGTGAACGGGCGCCGCGCCCGTCGCCGCGACGAGGCGAGCGGGGGAAACGGCCCGCAGCGCCTGTCGGCGCCGATGCCGGGCAAGATCGTGCGCGTGCTCGTGAAGAGCGGCGACCCGGTCCGCGCCCGCCAGCCGCTCGTGGTCGTTGAAGCGATGAAGATGGAGAACGAGCTGCGCGCCGGACGTGACGGCCTCGTCGCCGAGCTTCACGCCCGCGAGGGCGAATCGGTCGACGCCGGCGCGCTGCTCGTCGTGGTTCAGTGAAAGTTTTCGACAGCCGTGAGTCCGAGCGAGCGCAACGCGCGAGTGAGAAGCGCCGGGGGCGGGGCCTCGCCGCACTCATGAAGCGTTTCCGCCAGCACAAGGTCCTGCGATACGCGGGCTATGCCTGCGCGATGATCATCGCGCTGCTCGCGGCCGCGGTCGTCGTGTCGCTCACGATCGATCTCGGGCCGTCGGTGCGCGGGCTCGCCGAGCGCCGCGGATCGGAATACCTCGAGCGGCCGATCCACATCGGCTCGCTCAGCATCCACGTCCTCACCGGCCGCGTCATCGTCGAGAACCTGGCGATCGACGGAGTGCACCAGGGCGATCGCCCGTTCTTCACGGCCAAACGCATTGCCGTCGCGCTCGACTGGCTGCCCGCGCTCGCGCGCAAGCCGGATATCACGATCTCCGGCGTCGAGATGACCGACTGGCAGATGCTCGTCGAGAAATGGGAGAACGCGCACAACTTTCCCCGCTTCACGCGCGACGACAACCGGCCGAAGAAGGCGCGTGGCTTCACCGTCACGATGCGGTGGCTGCGCGCCTACCGCGGCCAGTTCGCCTTCGAGGATCACGAGTCGCCGTGGAGCATCGTCTGCCCCAACCTCGACATCACGATGGGCAACGTGCCGCAGTATCGCGGCACCGCCACGTTTCACGGCGGCACGGTCACCATTCAGGACTACGTGCCGATGTGGGCGAGCATGAAAGCGCAGTTCGTGCTCGACGGCGCTCGCGTGCACCTCGAGCGGGTCGATCTGGAGAGCGACGGCGCGAAGAGTGTGGCGCGGGGCGAGGTCGACCTCGCCAACTGGCCGAACCAGATCTACCAGGTCGAGTCGCGCGTGAACTTTCCGCGCATGCGCCAGATCTTCTGGAAGAACGAGAGCTGGCGTCTCGCCGGCGACGGCGAGTTCAATGGCTCGTTCGCGCTGTTCAAGGGCGGCCGCCGAGATCTCGCCGGCACGTTCCGGAGCGCGGCGCTCGGCTTCAACGACTACCAGTTCCCGTCGCTCTACGGATCGCTGCGGTGGACGCAGTCGTCGTTCGACGTCTGGGACGCCGGCTCGAAGTTCCACGGCGGTGACGCGAAGTTCACTTACACGATCAAGCCGCTTGGCGCGAAGACGCGGCCGGCGGCGCGATTCGATACGACGCTGACCGGCGTCGATCTCGCCGAGTTCACCGATTTCGAGCAGCTGGCCGGACAGCGGTTCGCCGGATCGGCCGACTGGCAGAACACGCTCGAATGGCCGCTCGGAAAATTCACGGAACATCGCGGCGAGGGGCGCCTCGTGGTTTCGCCGCCGCAGGGCTTCGCGCCCGCGGTGAACGCCCGCGACGACTGGGGTCCGTTCGCGCCGATTCCGTTGCCGGCGCACCTGCCGATTTCCGGCGAGGTCACCTACCGGTACGGACCCGATGACGTGGCGTTCGACGATGGACGCTTCACGACCGAGCGCACGAACGTCACGTTCGGCGGTTCGACGGCGTACGGCGATCGTTCGCGAATCAGGTTCCACGTGACGAGCGCCGACTGGCAGGAAAGCGATCAGCTGCTGGCGGGGATCATGACGGACTTCGGATCGCCCGCGCATCCGGTCACCTTCGGCGGGCGGGGCGAATTCCACGGCGTCATGACCGGCGCGTTCCGCCATCCGCGCGTCGAGGGCGATTTCACCGGCGAAGGTCTGCGCGCGTTCGACACCGTCTGGGGCGCCGGCAACGGCCACATCGTCGTCGAGAACAGCTACGTCGACGTCGCCAACGGGCTCGTCCGCCTCGGCGATTCCGAAATCCACGCCGACGGACGCTTCTCGCTCGGCTATCCGCGCGATGACGGCGGCGAGGAGATGAACGCGCGGTTCCGTGCCGTGCGGCGCGATCTCGACAGCCTGCGGCATGCGTTCAAGATCGACGACTATGCGGTGTCGGGGCTGCTGTCGGGCGATTTCCACCTCGCCGGCCAGTACGAACGGCCGGTGGGATTCGGCGCGATGACGATCGATCGGGGCTTCGCGTACGGCGAGCCGTTTTCGAAGGCGACCGCCGCCGTGCGCTTCGACGGATCGGGCGCGCGGCTCGACAGCATGACGATCGCGAAAGGCAGCGGCGCCGTGACCGGCGCCGCCTTCGTCGGGTGGGACTCCACGTACTCGTTCACCGCGAAAGGCGATCGAATTCCGGCGGACCAGATCGCGTTTCTGCAATACCCGAACGCGGTGTTCACGGGAGTCGCCGCTTTCACTGCGAACGGCAGAGGGACGTTCGATGCGCCGCGCAACGACATCACGTTCAGCGTCGACGACGTCTACGTGAACGAGCAGAGCGTCGGACAGGTGACCGGCACGCTGGCGCTGCGCACGCGTACGCTCGGCGGCACGATCGACATCGTGCACGGCACCGGCGTCGCCGAGGGTCGGCTGACGGTGCACGGCACCGGACAGATTGCGCTGACACCGCAGGGCGAGGCGCAGATCACGCTGCGGTTCGACGACAGCTCGCTCGATCCGTACGTCCGCCTCTACGAGCCGCGGCTCTCGCAGTACATCTCCGCCGTCGCGAGCGGATCGATCCGCATCGTCGGCGCGCTCGCCGACTTCAATCGCCTGCTCGTCGAGACCACCGTGGACAGTCTGGAGATGCAGCTGTTCGATCAGCGCATCGCCAACGCCGGGCCGCTTCGCCTGTCGCTCGACAAGGGCGAGATCAAGTTCGATCAGGTGCAGCTCACCGGCGTGAACACGCAGCTGCGGGTCGCCGGCGGCGTGGACCTCAACACGGAGCGCATCGCGGTTCAGGCGTCGGGCGACGCGGATCTCGGCTTGCTCCAGGGCGTCGACAACAACCTCCGCGGATCGGGGCGCGCGGCATTGCGCGCGGCCATCAATGGGCAGCTGCGGCGGCCCGAGTTCTCGGGCACAGCCACGATTGCCGACGGCCGCATCCGCCATTTCTCGATGCCGGCGTCGCTCGACGCGATCAACGGCGCGGTTACGTTCGACGCCGGCGGCGTGCGACTCGACAACGTGACGGCGACGATGGGCGAGGGGCGCATCCAGTTCGGCGGACGGATCGGGTTCGACGGCTACGCGCCGAGCGATCTGAACATCACCGCGCGCGGCGAGGGCATTCACCTGCGCTATCCCGAAGGCGTCCGTTCGATCGTCGACACGGACCTCGCGGTGACGGGCAACGTCCGCGCGCCGACGCTCGGCGGCACCGTCACCGTGCGCAGCGCCGTGTGGACGCGTCGTATCGACGCGCCGGGCAGCATTTTCGATCTCGCGTCGCGGCGATCGCCGTCGGGCGGCGGAACGGTCAGCGGCGAGACGCCGCCCACGGTGCCGCTGAAATACGACGTGCAGGTGATCGTGCCGTCCACGCTCCGCGTCGACACGAACCTCGTGCGTCTCCTCGCGAATGCGGATCTGAATCTGCGCGGCACCTACGATCGGCCCGCGCTCTTCGGACGCGCCGAAATCGAGCGCGGCGAGCTGATCTTCGAAGGGCAGCGCTACCGCATCACCCGCGGATCGATCGACTTCACCAACCCGAACCGCATCGAGCCGTTCTTCGACGTCGAAGCCGAGACCAACGTGCGGCTGCCGGGGCAGACCTATCGCGTCACGGTCGGCGCGGCCGGCACGGCCGAACAGCTGCGCCCGACGGTCAGCTCCGATCCGTGGCTGCCGACCGCGGACGTGCTGGCGCTGCTCTTCGGCGACGTCAGCCGGCGATCGACTCGCAGCGACATCGCGCCCGAACTGCGAGCGCTCCAGAACCCGACGCAGGCGCAGACCGATATCCTCGCGGCCCGCGCGACGCAGGCGATTACCGCGCCGATCTCGTCGGAAGTGGGGAAGGTCGTGGAGCAGACCTTCGGCGTCGACACGTTCCAGCTGACGCCGTCGTTCATCGACTCCTACGGCACGCAGACGTCGCGCGTCAATCCAACGGCGCGCCTGACGATCGGCAAGCGTATCTCGGACCGGGTCTACCTGACGTTCTCCCGCAGCCTTGGCACGACGCTCAGCGATCAGATCCTGCTGCTCGAGATCGAGCAGAACGATCGGCTGTCGTGGATCCTCTCGCGCAACGAGGACGCACAGACCTACGCGCTCGAGTTCCGCGTGAGGCACACGTTCTGATGATCGCTCGAGCGGCTGGGACCGGATGGCCGGGAAGGGCAGGACGACGAACGGCTGCCCTGCTGCTGTTCGTCTCGGTGCTGGCGCGTCCGGTGTCGGCGGCCGTTGCCGATTTCATCGGGAAACCGGTTGGCGCTGTACGGTTCTTTCTCGAAGGGCGGGAGACGACCGACCCCGCCTTCGTGTCGATCGTCGAGACGACCGCCGGCGCGCCGCTGTCGATGGTGCAGGTACGCGAGTCGATCGCGCATCTGTTCAGTCTGGGCCGCTTCGACGACGTCCGCGTCGACGCGTCGCTCGAGAACGCGCGCGTGACGCTGCGCTACGAGCTCAGCCCGATCCATCCGGTCACTGACATCAGATTCGCCGGACGCACGGGGGCCGCCGGTATCGATATCGGCGCGCTGCGCCGCGTCGTCGCCGATCGCTACGGCGCGACGCCGCCAATCGGGCGCACGAGCGACATGGTCCGCCTCTTGTCGGATGCGCTGGCCGCAGACGGGTACTTGCATCCGTCGGTGTCGTCCGCGGTGCGGCTCGATCATGCGCCCGAGCGTGCAACGCTGACGTTCACGCTCGAGCCCGGCGCCCGTACGACGATAGGCACCATCGACATCACCGGCGCGCCGAGCCTGCCGCGAAGCGAGCTGTTGCGGCGAATCAATCTCGTCCAGGGCGCGCCGTTCCGGCGCGAGCGGCTCGCCTCGGGACTGGAACGCTACATCCAGGATCGCCGCAAGCGCGGCTACTACGAAGCCAAGATCACCCCCTCGATTCAGCTCGCCGACCAGGACCGCGTCGCCAACGTCACGCTCGCCGTCGATCCTGGTCCGCACGTCCGCGTCGTCTTCACCGGCGATCCATTGCCGGGTGATCGGCGCAACGAGCTCGTGCCGGTCGAACGCGAGGGATCGGTCGACGAGGACTTGCTCGAGGACTCGACCAATCGAATCGAGGACTATCTGCGCTACCTCGGCTATCGCGAGGCGAAGGCGCCGCATACGCGCGAGCAGCGCGACGCGGAGCTCGTCATCACGTTCGCGGTCCGGCGCGGCCCGCAGTACCGCGTGGCGAAACTCGAGATCGCGGGCAACACGAACATCGCCTCTTCGGAATTCGAGATGGCGTTGAAGCTGCGAGAGGGACAGCCGTTTTCCGACGGCCGCGTCGCCGACGATGCGGCGCTCGTCGAAGATCTCTACCACCGCCGCGGCTACGCGTCGGCGAAGGTCCAGCCGACGACCGGGCTGCGACCGACCGGCAACACCGCCGCGCAAGTGCCCGTGATGGTTCGTTTCGACGTGTTCGAGGGCGAGCGCATCGTCGTCGACAGCATCACGTTCACGGGCAACACCTCGTTCGACGACGCGGCGCTGCGCGGCAAGATGGCGCTGCAGGTCGGCGCGCCATACGTGCCCGGTCAGCTGCGCCAGGATCGCGACCAGGTTCAGGCCGTCTACAACGATCGCGGCTACGAGAGCGCGACCGTCGACGCGCGGCCGGAGTTCAACCCGCAGAACACGCGCGCGTCGATCGTGTTCACCATCCGTGAGGGACCGCGGGTGTTCGTCGATCACGTGCTCATCGTCGGGAACGTGCGAACCGATGCGGGCACGATCGAGCGCGAGCTGCAGATCAAGCCGGGCGATCCGTTCAGTCTGTCCAGCATCAGCGAGAGCCAGCGCCGGCTGATGGCGCTCGGCCTCTTCCGGCGCGCCCGCATCGGCGAGCTGCGGCACGGCAACGAGACGGCGCGCGATCTGCTGGTCACGGTCGAGGAAGCGGCCGCGACGACGATCGGCTACGGCGTCGGCGGAGAAGGACGGCTGCTCCCAGTACCGCAGGAGGAGGCGGGCGGCGCGGCGGCCGCGCGATTCCAGGTGCTGCCGCGCGCATTTCTCGAATACGGCCGGCGCAACCTGTTCGGGAAGCCGCGGTCGGTGAACGTGTTCTCGAGCGTCAGCGTGCCCTTGAATTTGAATCAGACGCAGACGAGCGGGCGTCTGACCGAATACCGGCTGCTCGGCACGTACCGCGAACCGCGGCTCTTCGATACGGCGACCGACGGTTTGCTGAATGCAACCATCGAGCAGCAGATTCGTTCGAGCTTCACGTTCCGCCGCGAGGGAATCACGGCGCAGGCGGCCCGCCGCCTGACGCGCGGTCTGAGCATGAGCGTGGCGTACCAGATTCAGCGCAACGAGCTGCTCGCCGTGAACGTGGCCGAACCGGATGTGCTGCTGATCAACCGTCTCTTCTCGCCCGAGCCGGTGCGATTATCGGGCTTCTCCGCGTCGATCATCCGCGACACGCGCGACGACGCGGTCAATCCCGGCTCGGGACAATACCTGACCGCCAACGGGCAGGTCGACGCCGTTGCCATTGGATCGCAGGTCGGCTTCGCGAAATCGTTCTTGCGCGCGCAGACCTTCCACACGCTGCCGCGTTCGAACGGCGCCATCCTGGCCGGCAACGCCATCCTGGGCATGGCCGGCGAATTCAACACCGAAAAGCCGATACCCGAGCCGGAACGATTCTTCGCGGGCGGCGACACGACCAACCGCGGCTTCGCGCTCGACACGCTCGGCGTCCGCCACGAGCCGTCCGAGACGCAGCGCGACACGATCGACAAGAACGGTTTCCCGATCGGCGGCGATGCGACGGTCGTGTTGATGGGCGAGCTGCGCGTGCCGGTGCGCGGCGGCCTCAGCGTCGTCGGATTTCTCGACAGCGGGAATGTCTTCCAGCGGGTGAGCCAGGTCGACCTGACCGAGTTGAGAGGCGCGGTCGGCTTCGGCGTACGGTATCGATCGCCGTTCGGACCGCTGCGCGTCGATCTCGGGTTCAAGACACATGTGGCCGAATTCCTGTGTCCGACGAGCGACGACCCGGCGAAGCGCTGTCCGGAATCGCGTCCGGCGCTCCACATCAGTTTCGGACAGGCGTTCTGAGGATCACGAACATCACGGAACCATGATCACGAACGCCACGAACGCCACGAACACACGAAACGTCGATTTGTACAAGACGGTTTTCGTGTGTTTCGTGTTTTCGTGTGTTTCGTGGCGAGCTTCCGTATCCGCTGCGGCAGAAGTCCTCGACCGTGTGCTTGCCGTTGTGGGTGGACAGCTGATCACGCTGACCGACGTGACCGCCGCGCGCGATCTCGGTCTGCAGTCCGCCGACAACCAGTCCGATCCGGTGCGCGCGATTCTGTCGAAGCTCATCGATCGCGAGCTCGTGCTCGCGGAGGTCGAACGCTACGCGCCGGCCGAGCCGTCCGCCGATGCCGTCGATCGCGAGGTCGCCAGAGTCCGGACGCGCTTCACCAATGCGGAGACGTTCGACGCCGCGCTCGCGCGATCCGGCCTCGACGAAAAAAATCTGCGCGAGACGCTGCGTCAGGATCTGCGCATTCAGGCCTACGAGGATCAGCGGTTCGCCACCGCCGGCGATCGCCGTCAGGACGTGATCGCAGAATGGACCGCGGGCCTGAGGCGTCGAGGCGACATCATCGACCTGTATCTTGCGGGTCGCTAGGCAACCAGTGTCCAGCAACCAGCAACCAGCAACCAGCAACTAACGACCAACGACCAAAAATCCTGCTATCTGCGCGAGATCGAATCCCGCGTGGCTGACCATCGGCGCGACCATCGATCGCCGCCGCAGGTAGACGAGACCCCAGAACGCGCCCAGCAGGCCGGTGGCGATCGCCGCGTCCGCGCCCTGCAGCAGGTGGCCCGAGCCGAACGCGACGCTTGTCGCCGCGATGCCGAAGCCGCCGCCGCCAAGCCACACTTCGAACCGGTGCAGCAGGAACGCGCGCTGGATTTCTTCGCGCACGCCGCCGGCGAGGACGACGACGAGCGCGAGCAGCCAGGCGTCGCTCCGCGTGCGCAGCAGCGTCTGAAACGGATTGTCGGGCACGGTGTGCAGCGACGGCGCCAGCCGCTGGATGACGACGATGACCGTCAGGCCGATGCCGAGCGCGACGAGAATCATCGGCACGCCGACAGCCGCTTCCTGCAGCGCCGACTGCGTTCCGATGAACACCGCGCGCGCGCGCTCGCCGTGCGCGGCGAGAAACAAGAGCACGAGGGCGATCAGCGCAACCGTGTCCGCAATCGACAGTCCGACGACGTACCACAAACGGAGATGGCCCGGAGCCGAATAGGGACCGTAGCCGAACGCGCTGAATGTGGCGCCGATGGCGAGCTGCGTCGGGTAATCGGAGCAGACAAGAACTTCGATCAGCGCGACGATGCGTTCGACGAATGCGGGGGCTGGTTGCTGGTCGCTGGTTGGCGGTTCCTGGTCGCCGGGAAGTGGATGCACGCCAGCCTAAGCGTACTGCATCGGGGGCGGACAAGCGGGTCCGCCCCTGTGTAGGATGGGGGCCGACTCGCGTGTCGGCCCCGCGAGATGTGCCGCGACCGTCGCTACGATTTCACGCGAACGGTGATCGGCTCCATGAGCCGCAGCGTCAACGCCGCGCCTTTCGGCAGGTTCACTTCCTTGCCGCGCGTCGAGAGGACGACCGCGGTCCCCGCGCCGCCGCCAGCCGCCGTTCCAATCGCCGCGCCCTTCTTGCCGCCGACCAGCGCGCCGATGAGCGCGCCGCCGGCCGCGCCGCCGCCAATCTCCAGCGCATCCTTCTTCTTCGTGCCCGGCGCGGTGCGGCCCACGGCCGACGTCCGGATGTTGTAGCGCTCGTCGACGCCGCGCGGCGTCAACGTGTCGAATCGCACCGCGACGTGCGCGCGTCCTTTCACTTTCCCCGAACGGGTCGCGTCGGTCACGACGCCGTTGACGGCCGATCCTTCGGCGAGCACCGTCTGTCCATGCACGACGACGTTCCTCGCGAGATGCGCGTGTACCGCCTGCTCGACGCGGCTCGTGCTCGATCCAACGCCGGTGTCCATCACGATCGGCAATTGAGTTCCGGCCGGAATCGTCACCTCGTGCCAGCCGGCTTCGGGCCGCGCCGCCGGCGCCGCGTCGCCACCGCTCGTCGCGACCGGCTTGGCTGCCGTAGAATCCGAAGCAACGCTTGCGCTGGCGACATCGCGGTTGCACGCGCCCGCCGCTACGCTCGCAGTCAAAATCGTGATGAGGAATCGCATGTATTGCCTCCTGCCGCCGCGTCAGTGCAAAGTGCCGGCCAGCCGGCTGAGGTCGCGATCCGCTTGCGATAGTTCAGCTTGCTAAAGCCTGCGTTGGGCGCTCACAATGTAAAAATGACATTGTTGAGGCTTCGATGACAACGACGACGACCGCCGGTACTTCCATCGGCGTCACCGACGACACGCCCAAAGTCGTCGCCGAACGCGTGCTGATCGTCGAAGACGACTCGGCGGCGCGCGTCGGACTCGAACAGCTCGTCAAAAGTTGGGGATTCGTCGCGGAGTCGGCGAGCGACGGCGAAGAAGCGCTCGAGAAGGTCACGACGTTCCGTCCGGCGATCGTCATCAGCGACGTCGTGATGCCGCGAATGGACGGGCTCGCGCTGCTGCGCGCGCTGCAGACCCAGGGCGCCGACGTCACCACGCTGCTGCTCACCGCGCAGGGCACAGTGGAGACCGCCGTCGAGGCGATGAAGGAAGGCGCCTACGACTATCTCACCAAGCCGATCGACATCCAGCGTCTCAAGATCCTCCTCGACAAGATCGTCGAGCGGCTCGAGACGATGCGCGAAGTGAAGGCGCTGCGCCGGCAGCTGCGCGAGCACGGCACGTTCGGATCGCTCATCGGCAACAGCCCCGAGATGCGGAAGATCTATTCGATCGTCGAGCAGGCGGCGCCCACGGGCGCGTCGGTGCTGATTACCGGCGAATCGGGCACCGGCAAGGAGCTCGTCGCGCAGATGATCCATCAGCTCAGCCCGCGCGCGTCGTTTCCGTTCGTCGCGATCAACTGCGCCGCGATTCCCGAGACGCTGCTCGAGAGCGAGATCTTCGGTCACGAGAAGGGCGCGTTCACCGGCGCGGCCGATCGGCGTCAGGGCTGCTTCGAGCTCGCCGATCGCGGCACGCTCTTCCTCGATGAGATCGGCGAGATGACCCCCGCCACACAGGTGAAGCTGCTCCGCGTGCTGCAGGAGCGAAAGTTCAGGCGGCTGGGCGGCAGAATCGAGCAGTCGGTCGACGTCCGCGTGATCGCCGCGACCAACGTCGATCCGCAGGAAGCGGTGAAACAGGGCAAGCTGCGCGAGGATCTCTTCTACCGGCTCAACGTCTTCGCCTTCCGCCTGCCGCCGCTGCGCGAGCGCAAGGAGGATCTGCAGCTGCTCATCCAGGCGTTCATCAACGAGTTCAACGCGCGCAACCAGAAGAACATCGCCGCCGTCGATCACCAGGCGATGCGCATGCTCGAGCATTACGCCTGGCCGGGCAACGTGCGCGAGCTCAGGAACGTCATCGAGCGCGCCACGATTCTCGCGCCGGGGCCGTTCATCGAGGCCAAGCACCTTCCGCCGGTCCTCGCCGAGGAGCCGCCGCCGCAGCACCAGCCGCAGGTCGCGCTCGCGCCGGGCACGACGGTCGAAGAAGCCGAACGCCGGCTGATTCTCATGACGCTCGAGCACACGCGCGACAACAAGACGCGCGCCGCCGAAATCCTCGGCATCTCGCTGAAGACGCTCCACAACAAGTTGAACAAGCTGCGACTCAGGAAGAAAGCGGAGTAGAGGGCTGCCCGCAACCAGCAGCCTGCGTCATGCGTCTGGGAATCAAGGGCAAGCAAGTTCTCGGCGTCACGTCGATCGTCGGCGTGGTCGTCGTCGTGCTCAGCGTGCTGCACCTGTCGCAGCTCGCGAGGGTGGGCCTCGACGAGAGCCGCGCGCGCGCCGAGCTGCTTGCCAACGCCGTCTATCACCGCGCGCGCGAGGTCGTCAACGCCGGCGCCGATCCATATCAGGCGATGCGGAACGATCCCGGCCTCCGATCGATCCTCGAGTCGAGTCTCTATTCCGAGAACGTGACGTTCGCGGCGATTGCCGACGTGAGGAACGTCGCCGTCGTCCACCAGGATCGATCGCTCGAGGGCCACGTGCTGCCGCCCGGCGATCCGCTTCAGAAGCTGCTCGAGCGGCGCGCGTTCGCGCAGCTGCTGGCCATCTATTCAGGTCAGGGAAAGAATCTCGAGTTCCGGCAGCCGCTCGTGCTCGCGCCGAGCAATACCGAGTTCGGGTCGATCCGGATCGGCATCTCGACGCTGCTCATCCGCGATCAGCTGAGCCTCTCGCTGCGCCCCGCGGTCGCAACCGCGTTCGCGGCGCTGGCCGTCGCCGTCCTCGTCGCGACGCTGCTGGCGCAGCTGCTGCTGCGTCCGATCCATGTGATCAGGAGCGGTCTGACGCGACTCGGTCGCGGCGAATTCGGCGTGCGGCTGGACCTAAATCAGCAGGACGAGTTCGGCGAGCTCGGCACCTTCTTCAACGCAGTCAGCGAACAGCTGTCCGCCGATCGATCGCAGATGGCGGGACAGGTCGCCAATCTCGAGCTGGCCGTCCAGCATCTCGAGGACGCCGTGGCGATTCTCAACCCGCGCGGCCTGCTGCTGTTCGCCAATCCAGCAATGCGGGCGCTTCTGCCGGACGTCGCGGTCGGCGCATCGGTCGACGACCTGCTGCCGAGCGATCACCCCGTGCGGAAGCTCGCCGAGCAGACGCTCTTCAACCGTCAATCACGCGGGCCCGTGGCGATCGAGTGGGGCGAGGAATCGGAGCCAAACGAACGGCTGGTGATGACGCACGCCATCAACGATCCGAAGGGCGATCTCGTCGGCGTCATGCTCGTCGCGCGCAACCTGGAGTATCTCAGCCAGGTCGAGTCGACGCTGCGCTATTCGCGCAAGCTCGCGGCGCTCGGACGGCTTTCGGCCGGCGTCGCCCACGAGGTGAAGAATCCGCTGAACGCGATGATGATTCACCTCGAGCTGTTGCGGCAGCAGTTCACATCCGATCGCCCCGCCATTGGTGCGCGGGCCGAGCTCGCGTCGGCTCGAGGCGAGCTGACGCGCGGCGACATCGTCGAACCTCGAGGCGCTGTCGCGACCGCGCCGGACGTCGATCCTTCCGAGGCATTGCAGCACGTCGACGTGATTGCCGGGGAGATCAAGCGCCTCGACGAGGTCGTGCAGGGATTCCTCAAGTTCTCGCGGCCGGAAGACCTGACGCTGCAACCGGTGTCGCTCGGCATGCTGTTCGACGAGATCGTGCCGATCGTGCGTCCCGAAGCCGACCGGTTGAACGTCGCGCTCGCGGTCGAGTGTCACGATGTGCCGGATGTGAACGGCGATCCGGGCATGTTGCGTCAGGCGTTTCTCAACCTGGCGCTCAACGCATGTCAGGCGATGCAGCACGGCGGGTCTTTGCGCATTCATTGCTCCGCCGCGCGCGGCCGCCGCGTGGCGATCGCCTTCACCGATTCCGGGGTCGGGATCAAGCCTGAGCACCTCCAGAAGATTTTCAATCTCTATTTCACGACGAAGGAAAAGGGCAGCGGCATCGGCCTCTCGATGGTGTACCGTACGGTGCAGATGCACGACGGCGAAATCGAGGTACAGTCGACACCGGGGAAAGGGACCACGTTCACGGTCCTGCTGCCGCAGGCCTAGCGATGCGCGCGACCCGATTCGTGTTCCTGTTCGTCCTCTTCGTCTTCGGGCCGTTCGCGGCGTCGGGCTGCAGCCGCGCGACCGCGAAAACATCACCCGACAATCCGCCGCTCGACACGCCGACGCCGCCGCCGCGCGACGTCGAGCCGATCGATACCGAAACGCCGGCGCCGGTCCCGTTGCCGCAGGAGCCGGCGCGCACGGCGCCGCGAATGCGTCCTGCACCGACACCCCAGCAGCCTCGAGAGAATCGCGCTGAGCCGCCGAAGGCGGAGCCGCCGAAGGCCGAGCCGCCGCCTGTGGTCGAGCCGCCGAAGCCGGAAGAGGCGCCGCGTCCTCCCACGACGCTGCAGACGATGCCGACGACCGCTGAGGGCGAAGTCGAACGATCGATTCACGCGACGCTTCAACGCGCGAACGCCGATCTCAACCGCGTCGATTACCGCACGCTGAACGCCGACGCGCGAAATCAGTACGACACGGCGAAGAGCATCATTCGACAGGCGAACGAAGCGACTCGCGCGAAGAATCTGCTCTTCGCGAAAAATCTCGCCGACAAAGCGGCCGCGCTGGCGGCTCAGCTCGCGGGACGCTAGTCAGCTTTTAGCTTTTCGGCTCGCGGCTTTGAGCGCTCAGCTTCATCAATCAACTCTTGAGCTTTCAACTCTTCGGCTGATAGCTGATAGCTGATAGCTGATAGCTGATAGCTGATCGGTGATGGAATGTCGCTACACACACGGTTGGACTTTGCTTCTCGTCTGAGCCATGCACCTCAGCGCATTGCGAAAATTCGCGGACAAAACACACGAATCGATCGTGGCACCTCACTTGCTCCTTAGCAGGACAACCTCGTTCTTCTCGCAACCTGCGGGAAGAAAAAGAACCTTCCCATCAAACCCTGCCTGTGCACCACGGGGGGCGTAAAAAGAGACGCCTCCCGCCTGCCTGTACACGCCTTCGTCATGAGCGTCCGAGTGTTTACACAACATCAACGAGCTTCAACATCTTGCGACCGACCTAAAAGAGAGGCACAATTAGTAGTGTTTACACGCTTGACAAACAGGTCATGCGAGCGCATATTGGACGGCCGTAACGCGAGAGGTCATCGGGCGCAGGAAACCCCCTCTTCCGCGTCGTGGCAGCACGAGGGTCCCAGCCTTCGCGAACTGGCCGCGTTACGACAAGCCAATTAAAGTCGACGCCGGCTCTCCGGGGGAGCGCTCGTCTGTGTCTTCGGGAGGATGCGATGGAAGATCATGCTGCCTACCATGTCGGGACCGCTGGACAGCAGACGGTGGAAAGCAGTACCGGCGCGCACGCCGGCTCGACGGCTGATGCGCCGCGTCTCTCGACAGGCTCTGCCGACGGTCGCGTGAGACCGAAAGCGGCGCAGACGGTTACCGGCCTGACGTTTCCCCGATTCTTCAGCGATGCGGGTCCGGTGCGAGTGGATCCCTTCGACGAGATCGAATGGGAGCTGCGCCACGCAGTCATCGGCAGCGAACGCGGCGACGTCGTGTTCGAGCAGCGCGACGTCGAGGTGCCGAAGGCGTGGTCGCAGCAGGCGACCAACATCGTCGTCTCGAAATATTTCCGCGGGCAGATCGGCACGCCGGAGCGCGAGCGCAGCGTCAAGCAGCTCATCGGCCGCGTCGTGACGACGATCACCGAATGGGCGCGCGCGCAGAAGTACTTCGCGACCGACGAGGATCTGCAGGCGTTCAGCGACGATCTGAAGCACATCCTCGTGCACCAGAAGGCGGCGTTCAACAGCCCCGTCTGGTTCAACTGCGGCTTCGAGACGCATCCGCAGTGCTCCGCCTGCTTCATCAACTCGGTGCAGGACACGATGGACTCCATCCTGTCGCTCGCGCGCACCGAGGGCATGCTGTTCAAGTACGGCTCCGGCACCGGCACGAACCTGTCGCCGGTCCGATCGTCGCGCGAGCTGCTCGCGGGCGGCGGCACGGCATCGGGTCCCGTGTCGTTCATGAAGGGCTACGACGCGTTCGCCGGCGTCATCAAGTCGGGCGGCAAGACGCGGCGCGCCGCGAAGATGGTCATCCTCAACGCGGATCATCCCGACATCGTCGAGTTCATCAACTGCAAGGTCGAAGAGGAGAAGAAGGCGTGGGCGCTGATCGACGCCGGCTACGACGGCTCGTTCACCGGCCCGGCGTACTCGTCGGTGTTCTTCCAGAACTCGAACAACAGCGTCCGGGTGACCGACGAGTTCATGCGCGCGGTGCTCGACGACGGCGTGTGGGAGACGCACGCGGTGCGGCCGCCGCACGGCGTGATGGACGTCCACAAGGCGCGGGACCTGATGCGCCGCATCGCCGAAGGGACGCACGTCTGCGGCGATCCGGGCATGCAGTTCGATACGACGATCAACGAGTGGCACACGTGTCCCGAGACCGATCGGATCTACGCGAGCAATCCGTGTTCGGAGTACATGTTCCTCAACGACTCGGCGTGCAACCTCGCGTCGATCAACCTGATGACGTTCGTGAAGGAGGACGGCGAGTTCGACGTCGTGGCGTACAAGGCGGCGATCCGGACGCTGATCACCGCGCAGGAAATCATCGTCGACAACGCGAGCTACCCGACGCCGTCGATCGAGAAGAACTCGCACGCGTATCGTCCGCTCGGCCTCGGCTACGCGAACCTCGGCGCGCTGCTGATGTCGCGCGGCCTGCCGTACGACAGCGACGCCGGCCGCGACGTGGCGGCGGCGCTGACGGCGCTGATGACCGGCGAAGCCTACGCGCAGTCGGCGCGGATCGCTCGCGACCACGGCGGTCCGTTCGCCGGGTACGAGAAGAACCGCGACGCGTTCCTCCGCGTCATGCGGAAGCACCGCGACGCGTTGCGCGACGTCAACGCGCGCAACGTCCCGCCCGAACTGTATCAGGCGGCGAAGGCCTCGTGGGACGACGCCGTCGAGATCGGCGAGCAGTTCGGATTCCGGAACGCGCAGGCGACCGTGCTCGCGCCGACCGGTACGATCGGGTTCATGATGGACTGCGATACGACCGGCGTCGAGCCCGACATCGCGCTGGTCAAGTACAAGAAGCTGGTCGGCGGCGGGCTGATGAAGATCGTCAACCAGACCGTGCCGATGGCGCTCAGGAAGCTCGGGTACAGCCAGCCGCAGATCGACGCCATCGTCGACTACATCGACAAGAACGAGACGATCGAAGGGGCGCCCGGCCTGAAGGAATCGCACCTCGCCGTGTTCGACTGCGCGTTCAAGGCGGCGAAGGGACGGCGGTCGATCCAGTACATGGGCCACATCAAGATGATGGGCGCGACGCAGCCGTTCATCTCGGGCGCGATCAGCAAGACCGTCAACGTGCCGAAGGACGCGAGCGTCGACGAGATCATGCAGGCCTACATCCAGTCGTGGAAGCTCGGAGCGAAAGCGATTTCGATCTACCGCGACGGCAGCAAGCGCACGCAGCCGCTCAACACGTCGAAGGACAAGGAGGCGGCCGCCGACAGCGCGCGAGGCGCGGATGGAGCGCGAGGCTTCAGCCGAGCGGATGTCGCGGCGATGGCGCGCACGCCGGTCCGCCGCAAGCTGCCTGACGAGCGCAAGGCGATCACCCACAAGTTCGACATCGCCGGACACGAGGGCTACATCACCGTCGGGCTCTTCGAGGACGGCCAGCCCGGGGAGATCTTCCTCGTGATGGCGAAGGAAGGATCGACGATCTCCGGCTTCGCCGACGCGTTCGCGCAGGCGATCTCGTACGCGCTGCAGTACGGCGTCCCGCTGCAGGCGCTCGTCGACAAGTTCAGCCACGTGCGATTCGAGCCGTCGGGAATGACGCGCAACCCGGAGATCCGCTTCGCGAAGTCGATCGTCGACTACATCTTCCGCTGGCTCGCGACGAAGTTCCTGTCGACCGAGGCGCAGTATCACGCCGGCGTCAACCGGCGCGAGCTCGACGACAACCGGAACACGTTGACGAAGACCGCCTCCGACCCGGCATCAGCGACCGCGTCGCAGACGGCCGCTTCGGCCCCCAGGCCGTTCTCGACGATTCAGAATCAGGAAGACGCGCCGCCGTGCTCGACGTGCGGCTCGATCATGATCCGCAGCGGCGCGTGCTACAAGTGCGTGAACTGCGGAGCCACGAGTGGATGCGCGTAGAGATCGGGCAGGGTTCAGCGATCAGGATTAGGTCGGTCGCGCCGCGTCACGCTGCAGCGCGGGTCTCTTCCTAGAGTTCCAAAGAGACGTGAATTGCCTCACGCCGGTTTGCTTCTTTGGACATCCCAAACAGCTCTTCCATTGCCTTCACAAATGATCATTGCTTGGTCACTCGCCAGAGAACTACCATCGAATCGAAGAGCTCATTGCTCTGGTTCGTTGAGTGTTGCTGCGCTGGGAATCGTGATGGAGGGTGAGATGAGCAGCAGCGACGCCGGCAACCGACACGATCGCGACGACGAGCTGCGCTCCAGCGATTCTCTTCCGGTCCCCGAGCTTCGTCCGCGCATTCGGTTCCGCACTCGAGAGCGTCTCCAAACGGTCGGGTTCTTTATCGACCTGCCCGAAGTGCTCGAAGTGCTGACGGGCCAGCAGGTACGGCTCGCCGAGTCTCGAATCGAAGAAGAGCGCGTGCGGACGAGGAGCTGGATCCAGAAATTCGGGATCGTAATGCTGTCTGTGGTGATGATGCTGGGCATCGTCATCGTTCTGCTCCAGGGATTGGAAGTCGTGCATCTTCCCTCGGGGCTCGTCAAGGCAATCGCGTTCGCGGTCATCGTGCCCACCGGACTCATTGCGAAATGGACGTTTCGCGATCTGTTTCCGGGCGGCAAGAAAAGGTAGGCGCGGCACGCGACGTTCAGCCTTCATCAGGGAGGTACTATGGCCCAACAGGTCAGCCGCCTGCAGATCGATGTACGTCCCGCGCTGATGACGCGCTTCAACCGACTGCTCGCTCTTGGCGAGCTGAGCACCCAACGCGAATTGCTCGATACGTCGGTCACCGTACTCGAGTGGGCGGTGAATCAGCGCTTGAAGGGCCGGATTGTCGGATCGCTAGACGACTCGTCCGGCATATTCCGCGAGCTTCAGATGCCATACCTCGAAGCGTGCTATGTGAAGTCAGCGCAGGCGACGCTGGTCTCGCAATTTCAAGCGCCGCGGACGTCTGTCGCGCCCGATCACGCGCGCGCATCCGCATCGCAGCGAGATCCGCACAAGGGCGGTGCCGGGCCGGCCTCGGGCCTCTAGTTGTCGAATCGGGATTGTGTTTCTTGACGTCCTATGAGCACCATGACTCCAGACGAAGCGACTATCATCCTCGAGAACGTCGGCCTTCCAACGGCGAACGCCGAGCATCCGGTCACGAAACGCGTGATCGGCGCCATTCCGCCGAACAAGGTGGATTACCGCCCAGACGACATCGTGAAGAGCGCGATCGATCTCGCATGGCACATCGTCACCGCCGAAGTCCGGTTCTTGAATGCAGTGTCGTCCGGAGCCTTCGACCTCACGCCGATGCCGCGGCCCGATTCGATCCGTACGGCTGATGATGTGAACCATTGGTACTCGGATCATTTCGCGAAGGCCGCCGAGAAGTTGAAGCAGACGCCGGGCGACCAGCTGGTGAAGACGATCGACTTCCGGGGCATCTTCCAGTTTCCCGCGGTCGCATACGTCCAGATTGGACTGAATCATTCCATCCATCATCGCGGTCAGCTGTCGATGTACCTGCGACCGATGGGTGCGAAGGTGCCGTCGATCTACGGTGAGAGCTACGATGCGCGAGTCGAGCGCGAGGCGAAGCCGACCGCGCAGGGCTGAGGACAATCACAATCACATCATCGCCTGCGCGGCTGCCGCGACGACGTCCTCGATGACAACCGGCCGTCGCAGCACCCGAAAGCCGACTGATTCGATTCGTTCGTGTGGCACGGCGCCGAGCGCGGTCAGGACGAGAACTCGCGCTGGCTTCATGAGTACTCGCAGTTCCTGGAGGATCGTTTCGGGATCGGCGAGTCCCTTGAGATCAACGATGGCCAGCTTCGGCTTCAATCCCGGCCGGAGCGCACGGCGCATCGACGCCCAGCTGTCCGTCGCGAGAACGTCGAACCCTTCTTCGATCAGCTGAGCGCGCAGCAGGGCACGCGACGGCCACTCCGCGCCAAGCAGCACGATGTCGGGCGGCGAAGTCACCGCACGTCTAAACGCGCGTGCGCGAGCCGGCCACGACGAGCGCGATGCCGCCGGCGACCGCGGCGATGCCGACGATGGGCGACAGTGGAATCATTTCGTGTTTTTCAGTCGTCGCCTGGACCGGACCGATGTCGAGGACCTTCTCGCGCTTCGTGTAACGAATCCCACCAATCGCGAGTGCGACGAGGCCGAACACGATCAGGAGCACACCGATGAGCTTCACGTCTCCCTCCGGATCGACGGCAGATGCACGCTTTGCGCCACGCCACGGGCATATCGAGCGCGCTGCTGACCGTCGCGAACGCCAGCGGATAGGATGAGAACGGCTTCAGGAGGGGATTCGCTTCACCGCTATGGCAGCAGCGCAGCGGCGATGCGCTCCCACTCGGCGTCGAGTGGATCGCTTGCGACATCGCGGCCGGCGCGCTGGTACCAGTAGCCGGCGTTCCCGAGGTCGCCTTCCTTGCGGTGAAGGTACGCGTGGACCCACGCGCCGCCCGCATCGTCGACGTCCTGTGCGATGGTGTGCGCGCGGTGCCAGTCGCCGCGCGCGTCGTACCAGAGCGCACGGAGGAGAATCGGCATCGCCGGCGGCTCGGCAGCCGATAGCGTGGCTCTGAACTCGTCGATCGTCATGCGATCAACTTATCAGTTTTCAGGCGTGTATCGCGCAGATCGGTTCAGGCGTGCCGGACTGATGCCGGAGGCCGTTCGATTGACTGTTCGCTACCGTCCGCCGAAAACCGTGACGACGTCGACGATGACCTGCGTGCGCGGATTGTAGACGACCGCGTACCCGTCAATGACCCCGCGGCGGTAATCTGGCGGCAGAACGACGAGTCGCCGTTCGACTGCGACCGGCATCGGCTCGATTCGCCGCTCCCATCCGGGAGGCAGATGACCGGTGCGCGCGTATTTTTTGGCGAGCCCGGGCGGCAGGCTGCGATACCGCGGCGAGTAGTACTCGGTGATCACGCGTACGTCGCGCGATTCGAAATAGCAGCGTTCGTCATCGCGATCGCCGTGTCTTCCGTGCTTGCCGTGTTTCTCGCCTTCGTGCCAATGGTCCGCCAACGCCGGTCCCGAGACCAGCAGCATGCACGCCGCGGCGAACGCCACGCGCTTCATCCTCATGACGGCCTCCAACACGCGAGAGAAGGCAAGTCGAGTACCAGGGTTCTCGTCGCGCGTTTTCATGAACTTGCGGACGTTGGCCGATCACGTTGGGATCGCGCGATCACCGAAATCGTCATCGGCTTGCACTCTGGGCTCTCGCGATCGTGAGATACGCTCTGTGATTCGCTGTCCCGATTGTGGCGCGCGGCCCGGCGGGCGAGTTGAATGCGACGCCGCGTTCCACGAGCTCGGCGCCCGCGCTGTGGCCAATGTCGTGTTCGCTTACAGGCGTCGCGCCACCGTGGACGCGTATTGCCTGCAGCATTCGGCCTATATCCGGTCGGTCAAGTCGCTGGCCGCACATCTTTGCGGCCTCTGCGCGGCGATTGAGCGTTCCGACGATCCGCGCGTTGACAACGCGATCTGGAGCAGCCTGCGCGTCGCACCGGATGCGGTGAAGCCGCCCATGCCGGCGCCGACGTAGTCCGTGACCGTCGCAGACGTCCACGACGGCGAAGAACGGCGAGACATTCCGGCGTGCGGCGGACGCCTGGATTGCGGATGTGTGGGCCGCATGGCGTGGCTCGATTACTCGATCGCGGCCCGACGGGGAGCGCGCCGACGAACGCCCTCACGTCCGCGCCGCGAACCGAGCTATCATCCGGCCACGAAACACGTCAGGAGGCAGCCGTCATGCGTCATTCGCTCCTCGCATTCGCTCTCGTTCTCAGCTGCACCACCGCCGCGCTCGCGCAGGACGACGAGACAGTGGGCGCCGGCACGATGCGGCCGGTCATCCGCGGGCGCACGGCGGCGGTCTCGTCGATGCGCGCCGAAGCCACCGAAGCGGCGCGGCGCATTCTTCAGGGTGGCGGCAACGCGTTCGACGCCGCCGTCGCGGGACAGGCGGCGCTCGCCGTCACCGACTTTCCGTCCAACGGCGTCGGCAGCGACGCCGTGCTCCTGCTCTACGACGCGAAGGCGAAGAAGGTGGTGTCGATCAACGCGGAGCCGCGCGCGCCGCGCCTCGCGACGATCGAGTGGTATCAGAAGAACAACGGCGGGAAGCTGCCGCAGAGCGACGGGCTCCTCTCGGGCGGGATTCCCGGCGTTGTCGACGCGTGGTATCTGCTGCTCGACCACTGGGGCACGATGACGTTCGAGCAGCTGCTGCAGCCCGCCATCGAGCTCGCGGAACAGGGATTTCCGCTCAGCGAGCGGCTGGCGCGCGAGCTGGCCGGCGCGAAGAAGATTCGGCAGTATCCGTCGACGATGCGCGTCTACATGCCGGGCGGCCAGCCGCCGAAGGCGGGCGCCATCTTCAAGAACGTCGATCTCGCGCGAACGCTGAAGAAACTCGTCGAAGCGGAAAAGGCGGCGAAGGGCAAAGGGCGGCACGAGGCGCTCAAGGCCGCGCGCGATCGCTTCTACAAAGGCGACATCGCGCGCGAGATGGCGAAGTTCTCGGAAGAGAACGGCGGCCTGTTCCGCTACGAAGACTTCGCGGAATATACGGCGAAGATCGAGACGCCGGTGTCGACCGACTATCGCGGCTACCAGGTTTACAAGAACCCGTCGGCCAATCAGGGCCCCACCGAGCTGATCACGCTGAACCTGCTCGAAGGGTACGACGTGAAGAAGATGGGGCTGAACACGCCCGACTACATCCACACGAGCATCGAGGCGATCAAGCTCGCGATGGCCGATCGCGAGAAATTCCTCGGCGACATGGATTTCATCAAGATTCCGTACGACGCGCTGCTGTCGAAAGAGTACGCGCGCGAGCGCCGCAAGCTGATCGATCCGCAGAAAGCGTCGCTGGAGCTGCGGCCCGGCTCGCCGCTCGCGAAGTCGACCGATCAGGCCGCCGGTCCGCCCCTGCGCGTCAACCTCGAAGGCGAGAGCGATCACACCGGCGACACGAGCTACCTCGCGCTCGTCGACAAGGATCGCAACATGGTGAGCTTCGAGCCGAGCCTTCACAGCGGCTTCGGCACCGGCGTCGTCATGGGCGAGACGGGCATCATCTTCAACTGCCGCGGCGACTACTACTCGCTCGTGGCCGGCGAGCCGAACGCGCTCGAGCCGGGCAAGCGGCCGCGCAGCACGCTGCAGAGCACGCTGGTGATGAAGGACGGCCAGCCGTTCATGATCACCGGCAGCCCGGGCGGCGACGATCAGGTGATGCGCACCATCCAGACGCTGATGAACGTCGTCGACTTCGGGATGAACATCCAGCAGGCGATCGAATCGCCGCGATGGTCGACGCGCAGCTTCCCGGCGTCGCCGTTCCCGCACACGATGTATCCGGGTGAGATGTCGGTCGAAGCGCGCGTGCCTGAGGCGACGCGGCAGGCGCTCACGGCGCGCGGCCACAAGCTGCGCGTGTCGGGCCCCTGGACTCAGGGATCGAACGCGGGAGTCATCGTCGATCCGGCGACCGGCGTGTTGAGTGCAGGCGCCGACCCACGCGTCGACGCGTACGCCTGGGCGTGGTGACGGACTCGGGCTGGTTGCTGGGGACTGGTTGCTGGGGCTGGTTGCTGGTTGCTGGGCGGTGGAATTAATGGCGCTTCTCCGAGGCTAGCTGGTCGAGGAAGCGCTGCTCGGCGCGTTTGATGAACCTCTTGTAGCCTTCCGGATCGACGAACGTGTTCGGGCCGTCGGGATGCTCGCGCATCGTGGCGGCTTTCTCTCTGCCACCGTAATATCCCGCGTGCGCGCCGAGGAAGATGTGGCAGTCGAGCGCGTTCAGCACTTCATACGCGACAGTCTTGACGTCGGCGATCTTGAATTCGAGCTGCGCCACGTGCGCCTCGATCATCGGTGCCGTCTCCGGATATCCGCCGTCGATGATGACGTGCCCCTCGGGCGTGGTGATCAGATACGACCCGATGTCGCTCGACCCGACGTAATACACGTTGTCTGCGATGCGGAACGGTTCGGCCGGCTGATTGTCGGGCGTGAGCTGTGGCCGCCGAGCGTCGCAGTTGCCGCGGCGGCCAGCAGGATCTTGAACGCGACCATCGTCATTCCTAGAATATACGGTCGAACCGCTTTGAACGGAGGCTGCCCATGACGCTGTTCCTTGGGTCCCACGTTCGTGAGCGCGGACACCGCGTGGGACGACTCGCCGGCTTCGAACTGGAACCCGCCACGCTCCGCGTCCGACGCATCATCTTCAGTCCCGACGGCGATCTCGGACCGCAAGCCATGACGCGTGCGCTCGGCGCGATAGGCAGCGTTCACGACGACGGCGAAATCGATTTGCAGGACCACCCGCCGATGCCGTTGCCGCCCGTTCCTGACGTCGCGCTGTTGAGCCATGCCACGCGCGTGCGGCGCGCGGACCACGAAATCGGCCGAGTCGTCGGCGTCGAGGTCAGCGCCGCCGATCGCGCGCTGACGTCGGTGTTCGGCCGGCGCCATCGATGGTCGAAGCGCTTCGCGCTCGGCCGCGATGAGATCGACGTGTCGACGGCGGGCGAGGTGCGGACGCGATCGCGTCACGACACGCGCGCACCGTCAGCGTGATAGAGTGCCCATCCGCGGTCTTCACTCCCTCAGCTCTCAGCTTTTGGTTCTCAGCCACATCGCATAGCTGACAGCCGATAGGAGAGCCTGACAGCTGATAGAGCCGAGAGCTGATAAGGAGATTCAGATGAAACGTGTCATCGCCTGCGCGAAAGCCGGCGTGCGCTGGACCGCCGGATTTCTTTCGCCCAGCCGAAGCCCAGATGGCTGGAGATCGTCGGCATCGTCGGCGGCGTGAAGTCGAAGAGCCTCGACGTCGATCCCGAGCCCGAAGCGTACCTGTTGTACTGGCAGAAGGCGGTCGTCGAATCGACGCGCGGGATAAGCGTCGTCGTCCGCACGACGGCACCGATCGACGCCGTCGCATCGCTGCTGCGGACCGCGGTGGCGGAGCTCGATCGCGATCAGCCAATCGGTCCCATCCGGCCGATGGACGATCTCGTCGCCGAATCGCTCGCGCCGGCAAGGCTCAATCTGTGGTTGCTCGTGGCATTTGCGGTCGTCGTTCTGGTGCTGACCGCTGAAGGTCTGTACGGCGTGATGGCCTATCTCGTCACGCAGCGGGCGCACGAGATCGGCATTCGGATAGCGCTCGGCGCCTCGCGATCGGCCGTGTTGCGGATGATGCTGCGCGACGCCGGCACGATGAGGCTGGCCGGTATCGCCATCGGCGTTGGTGGCGCTCTGACGCTGTCGCGGTCGCTCGCGACGCTGTTGTTCGGCGTCAGCGCGACCGATCCAATCGTCTACGCCGGTGTTTCGGTACTCCTTGCGCTCGTCGCGCTCGCGGCGGTCCTTGTCCCCTCATCACGCGCAACACACGTCGATCCACCTTCGGCGCTGCGTGAACCCTGAACCCAGAACCCGTAGCCCGGAACCCCGAACCCGGAACCCGGAGATCCTGTAGCATCGCGCGCGTGTCACTGACCACGCGCGTCCTCATCGGTCTCGTGACCGGTTTCCTCGTCGGCACGGTCGCGCCGGCAGGCGTCGCTGCGATCATCGGACCAGTAGGCACGATTTTCGTCAACCTCATTCGGATGACCGTGCTTCCGCTCGTCGTCTCGATGCTGATCTCGAGCGTCGGCTCGATCGCGAGCAGCCGCGCGCTGGGACGCGCCGGCTGGCGAGCGATGATCGCCATGGTTGTGCTCGTGGCGGTTGCCGCGGCCGCCAGCGCGCTGATCGCGCAGCCAGTGCTGTCTCGAGTTCAGATCGATCGCAGCGCGGCGCTGATGCTGCAGCCTCCGCCGGCAGTGGCCGCGGCGAGGCCGGCGCCGCCCGACGCCCCATCGCGCGTGGCGCAATGGTTCATCGATCTCGTCCCGCCGAACGTCGTCAAGGCGACCGGCGACGATGCGATGCTGCCGGTGATCGTGTTTTCGGTGCTCTTCGCCCTGGCGCTGGCGCGAATCCGGGACGAGCGCCGCAGGCCGGTCCTGAACGTCGTAGAGGGGATTGCCGAAGCGATGCAGCGGCTGGTGTCGGCGATCCTGGAACTGGCGCCGGTTGGCGTGTTCGCGCTGGCGGTTCCGCTCGCCGGGCGGTTCGGCGTGGCGATGGTCGGCGCCGTGGTCGTTTACGTCCTGCTCGTCGTGGCATTGACGGTCGCGGCGGTCGCGCTGCTGCTGTATCCGGTCGGCATCATCGGCGGCGGGCTGACGCCGGCCGCGTTCGCGTCGCTTTGCGCGCCGGCGCAGGCGGTCGCCTTCTCGTCGCGATCCTCGCTCGCCTCGCTGCCTGCGATGCTCGAGAGCGCCGAACGGATCGGCGCGCCGGCGGTCGTCACCGGCTTCATCGTGCCGCTCGGCGCGTCGGTCTTCCGCTTCGGCGCGGCCGTCGCTCAGACCGTCGGCGTGCTTTTTCTGGCGCGGTTGTTCGGCGTCTCGCTCTCGGTCCCGCAACTGGCGACGGTCGTCGTCACCGTCATCTTCGCGACGTTCACGGTGCCGGGCGTTCCTGGCGGAAGCATCCTTGCGATGGTACCGGTGCTGCGCGCGGTCGATTTGCCGGTCGAGGGCGTCGGCATCCTCCTGGCCGTCGACGCCATCCCGGACATGTTCCGCACGACGGCGAACGTGACGGGCACGCTGGCGCTGGCCGCGCTTGTACGAAGATCTTCGTTGAAAACTACGAAAGACATCGTAGAAGATCGCCTCCATGCGCAAGCCGACTGAAGCCGAGCTCGCGATCCTGCGGGTGCTCTGGGCGAACGGACCGAGCACCGTGCGGCAGATCGCCGAGATCATGGGCCGCGAGAGCGGCTACACGACGATTCTGAAGCTGCTTCAGATCATGACGGAGAAGAAGCTCGTCCGGCGCGACGAGTCGTCGCGCACGCACGTCTACGCGGCCGCGCATTCCGAGAATCGGATGCAGCGGCATCTCGTGTCCGATCTGCTCGAGAAAGTGTTCGGCGGATCGGCGGCGAAGCTGGTCGTGCAGGCGCTGGCGGCCAAGAAAGCAACGCCGGCGGAGCTCGCCGAGATCCGCAGGATGATCGACAAGGCGCGCGGAGGTTCGCGATGACCATGCTTGCTCACGTCGCCGGCTGGACGTTGATCCATTTCATCTGGGAGGGCGCTGCGATCGCGATCATCGTCTGGATTGCGCTTCGGCTCGCGCGGAAGCAGTCGGCGAATGTCCGCTATCTGATGGCCTGTGCCGGCCTCGTCGCGATGATCGCGGCGCCAGCGGCAACGGCGCGAACGCTGCCGAACCTCATCGACGCCGACAGCGTAGGGGCCGAGCTTGCTCGGCCCGACCGTGCTCGGCGCCCAGTATCGGGTCCGCCCGCAGATTCCAACACGACGGCGGCGGCGACGCCGGCGGAGCGAGATCGGCCGAAGCGTGGCTGGACCGAGCGCGCTCGGGCGGAGCAAGCTCCGCCCCTACGACAGTCTTTTGCCGCGAAGACGGTCGACGCGACGCCACTTGATCGCTTCGTGCGCGGAATCACGCTCGCGTGGCTGCTTGGCGTCTTTGTGCTCCTTGGCCGCATGCTCGGCGGCTGGTGGCGCGTGCGGCGCCTGCAGCGCATCGCGCTGGCGACGCCGCCGTCGCGCTGGCAGCTCGCATGCCGGCGTCTTGCCGAGCGTCTCGACGTCGTCGCGGCACACGTCGTCGAATCGACGCTCGTCGACGTGCCAACCGTCGTCGGATGGCTGCGACCTGTGATTCTCCTGCCCGTCGCCGCCGTCGCTGCGCTGACCCCTGCGCAGGTCGAGGCGATTCTCGCCCACGAGCTGGCGCACATCCGCCGCCACGATTATGCGGTGAACGTGCTTCAGACGATTGCGGAAACGCTGCTCTTCTATCACCCGGCGGTGTGGTGGCTCTCGAAACAAATCCGGCTCGAACGTGAAGATTGCTGCGACGATGTGGCGGTCGCGGTGTGCGGCGATGGCGTGGCGTACGCGCAGGCGCTCGCGAATCTCGAGACGTGGCGGACAACTTCGCCGGTGTTTGCCGTCGCCGCCAGCGGCGGATCGCTCGTCGATCGCGTGCGGCGCATCGTGCGTGTGCCGATCCCGGAGGAGCCTCGCTCGCACGGCTGGGCGGCGACCGTCGCGCTCAGCGTGCTGTTCACAGCTGGCGCCGGCAGCGTGCAGCACCTGCCGTCGTTCGGCGTGCGTACCATTGAACACGCAGCATCTCGGATCGCCTGGCGCGTCGCGTCCGCGCAAACGGTGGACACTCCGGAGCCGACAGCGGCCAAACAACAACGCATTCCCAGACGACTTCGCGAACTGCGTGCCTGGGCCATCGATCGGGCTCAATCGGTTCCGCCCGTGCCGCCGGAGCCTCCAGCGCCGCCAGAACCTCCAGTACCACCGGAACCTCCAGTACCACCGGAGCCTCCCGTACCGCCGCAACCTCCGGCGCCGCCGGAGCCACCGACACCGCCGATGCCGCCGGTCCCTCCCGCGCCCCCATCGCCACCCTCACCGCCTGCGCCACCAGCGCCTCCGGCACCGCCCGCATCCGCCGGCCTCTCGTGGTCTCGCGGCGACTGGCACATGCAGTGGAGCGATGGCGGCAAGCGGTTCGAAGTGTGGATGCACGGGACCGTCACGTTCACCGACGATCTGACCGACGTGCAGAGCCTGTCGGACGGCGGAATCGTACTGGGTCGCCGGCATGTCGAGGCCGTGGGGCGCGGAGGCGCAGCGGCGCCTCGCCGAGATCCTGCCGCCGCTGGTGCGTAACTCAGGCGCGTTCGCCGAGTCGCGGGTCAAATCGATTCTCGCGAAGAAGGGGGTCGCGGGAGTGCTCGACGAGATCGGCCTCGTCACGAGCGATTACGCACGGCGTGTCTACTACGTTGCGCTCCTCGACAACGTGGCGCTCGACAGCGCATCGCTCGCGACCGTCCTGCAGCAGGTCGGGCAGCGGATCAAATCCGATTACGATCGGCGCACCGTGCTCGAACACGTCGCCGCGCGCACGCAGCTCGACGACCGGACCGCGCTCGCGTACGCGCGCGCGATCGAAGGGATGACGTCGAGCTACGACAAGCGCCAGGCGCTCGTCGCGCTCATCGCGCGCGATCCGCTTCCGGCTGCCGCGAAGCAGTCGGTGCTGACGTCGGCGGCGAGCGTTCGATCCGACTACGACCGCCGTGAAATCCTCGTCGCGTACCTGCGCCAGCAGGGCGTCGACGCCGCGACCCGCCAGCCATTCCTTGACGCCGCGAACCGGATTCGATCGACTCAAGATCAGAACCGCGTCCTCGCGGAGCTCGTGAAGGCCGAGCGGCGATAGGCGGGGTGAAAGCTCGCCCAGACGCGCCTTATACGCGCGAACTGGAAGGTCTACTTCGCCGAGACGCTGAATGCGACGTCTAGCGCGCCGACGATCTTTCAATCAGCCGCGAGCGATCACTTCATCCACGGATCGAACATCAGCCTCGCCGGCTTCACGACCGGGAGGAGCCCGAACCGCAATCTCGCCGACTTCTTTCAGGTGGCAGTCGATCTGCAGGGGCTCGCGTTCGTCGCCTTCGCCGACGACTCGAACGACTTCGCGGGTCATTCGGCAGCGACGCACCAGACGGGCGGCAGCAGTCTGAATACGGGGGCGTCGCCGCGCGCAACAGCGACGGCTCAATCACCAATACGGTCCAGGGCCGGCGGACGCAGGCAACTTCGATCTGAACAGCCGCTCCGTGACGGTCAAGGTCGACGTCTCGAAGCTGAACGCTGTTCAGACGCGCGGAACGCTCAAGACCGGTACCGTGCTCATCGGACTGCGCGCGTCGGCCAGCGCCGCGCGCGCCACAGCCGCCGGCACGGCGTCGGTCGGCTTCTCGGACTCGACGCGTGGCGGGAGAACGTTCACAATGGGCTCGTGTCAGCCGTGAACGCAGCCAGCGTCCTCCGACCTTGAAATTCGACGAGCGTGCTGTCGGGCGCCTTCACTATCTGGAGGCTCGGCCTCCCGTTTCGGCGCGGCCGCGAGGCGCGCTCGTGCTTCTTCACGCCTTTCCGCTGAACGCCCGCATGTGGGAGCCGCAGTTCGGGCTTGCCGACCGCGGCTGGCGCATCATCGCGCCCGAGTTTGCGATGGACGCGGTCCGTCTGAACGCGACCGCAACGACCGTCACGATGGACACGTACGCCGGCGAAGTGATCGATCTCCTCGACGCGCTGCACGTCGAAGACGCGGTCGTCGCCGGCTGCTCCATGGGCGGCTATCTCGCGTTTGCGCTGTACCGTCGGGCGCCGAATTACATTCGGGGATTACTGCTGGCCGACACGCGCGCGCAGGCCGACGCCCCGGAAGCGCTGCAGAGCCGGAAGAAGATGCTGCAGCTCGTCGCCGATAAAGGAACGCCGGCGGTCGTCGACGAGATGGTGCCGAAGCTGCTTGGCGAGACCACGAGGAAGACGAGACCCGAGGTGGTAGACCGGCTGAAATCGATCGCGCTGTCGACCTCGGCGGATGCCGTGGCGGGGATGATACGCGCGCTGATGACGCGTCAGGATGCGATGGCGGTGTTGTCGTCGATCCATTTCCCGACGCTGATCGTCGTGGGCGACGAAGATACGCTGACGCCGCCCGCGATGTCCGAGCAGATGCACAAGGCGATCGCCGGTTCGGAGCTGGCCGTCCTGCCGAAGGCCGGCCATCTGCCGAACCTGGAAGATTCGCAGAACTTCAACGAGGTCGTCGCGCGATTCCTCGACCATCGGATATAGTCGATCGAGTGGAACTCGTGCGTGCCCTGCGTGCTCTGCGGTCTCTGCGTTTCGCGATCGTGCTGACCGCAGCGTGGGTCGTCACCGCGACGCCCGGTGCCCAGGATCGCAAGACCCTCGATCTCATCCTCGATACGTACGTGCGCGACGGGTTCGTCTACTACCGCGCGCTCAAAATCGACCGAGCGAAGCTCGACAGCTATGTGGCGCAGCTCGGGCTGATAGCGCCCGACAAGCTGTCGCGCGACGAGCGGCTCGCCTTCTGGTTGAACGCGTACAACGCGCTGGTGCTCCGGACGGTCGTGGATCACTATCCGATTCAGGCACGCTCGAAGGAGTATCCGCCGAAGAGCATCAGGCAGATTCCAGGCGCCTTCGAGCGGCTCTCCCACCGCGTCGGCGGCAGCTCGCTGACCCTCGATCAAATCGAGCAGAACATCCTGCCGGACTTCCACGACCCGCGCGTCTACCTCGCGCTCGGTCGAGGCGCCGTCGGCGGAGGGCGCCTCCGCTCCGAAGCATTCACCCCCGAGCGGCTCGAGGCGCAGCTCACGGAGGTCGCGAACGAGTGCGCGACCCGGCCCGAGTGCATCCACATCGATCGGGAGAACAACAAGGTGAGCGTCAGCGCGATCTTTTCGTGGCGCGAAAAGGACTTCACCAGCGCGTACGCCGGCACCGTCTCTTCGGTTTTCTCCAACCGCAGCCCCATCGAACGCGCCGTCATCGGCCTCGTGGGTCCGAAACTGTTGACCATCGAGAAGGACTTTCTGGACAAGAACACGTTCCAGCTTGCGTACGCACCCTTCGACTGGACGCTGAACGACCTCACGGGTCGCGGCGGGCGCTAGACCACGAAATAGTCGAAAACACGAAGCTCACGAAACACTCTTGTTGTACAAAACGGGTTTCGCGAGTTTCGTGTATGTCGTGGCCAATAGCCATGGATCTACAGTTGACAGACAAGGTCGCTATCGTCACCGGCTCCAGCAAGGGCCTCGGCTTCTCGACCGCTGCCGCGCTACTGGAAGAAGGGTGCAACATCACTATCTGCGCGCGGGGAGAGGTGGGGCTGGCGGACGCCATGTCGAAGCTGAGGCAGATTCCGGGCGGAGACGAGCGCGTTTTGGCCGTTCAAGCCGATCTCGCGACCGACAAGGGCGTCGCCGACGTCGTCCTCCGGACCGTTGACACGTTCGGTGGCCTCGACATCCTCGTGAACAACGTGGGGCTCGGCCGCGGCGGCGATATCGTCGCCACCACCGACGAAGAGTGGTTCGAGGCGTTCGATCAGACGCTGTTTCCGGCCGTCCGCGCGTCACGGATGGCGGTGCCGCACCTGCGCCGGCGCGGCGGCGGCGCCATCGTGATGATCGCGTCGATCTGGGGACGCGAGTCGGGGGGACGCATGACCTACAACGCCGTCAAAGCGGCCGAAATCAGCCTCGCGAAGTCGATGGCCCAGCAGCTCGCCAAAGACAACATCCGCGTGAACAGCGTGGCGCCGGGATCGATTCGTTTTCCGGGTGGGTCGTGGGATCGGCGCGTCCAGGAAGACCCGGCCGCAATGGAGGAGTTCGTCCGCCGGGAGATTCCCTTCGGGCGCTTCGGCCGCCCCGAGGAGGTCGGGGCGGTCGTCGCGTTCCTCGTATCGCCGCGCGCGAGCTGGATCAGCGGGGCAAGTGTGACCGTTGACGGCTGCCAGTCACGCTCCCTGATCTGATCTCGGGTTGCGACTCTTCGTGGCGCGCCTGGCTGTGGGATCGGCCGCCGCCGGCCATCTGACGGGGAACGGAGGGCCTGGAAACCCGGACGCGACCGCCAAATCCCTCGGGATTCTCATGCTCGCCGGTGTCCGAGTCGCCCGTATCGACTGAGTGAAGGAAGAAACCTCTGCGCCGCACGCGCGGCTCACCTACATCCATCTTCACCGACCCCCTTTGAAAAAGAATCACTCACAAAAAAAGAGTAGCAGTACTTCGCGGTCGGTCAAGAAAAAAAACGCGAAAAGTTACGCGCGGTTGCGCGCGAAGGCAACGGCGTATACCGGAATGCCGGCGAGGATGACGACAAACGTAATCACGCTGTTCGTCGTGTCGTTGACGAGCGAGTTCACGACGAACGCGGCGACCGCAACGATGAACAGCGCCGGCACGACCGGATAACCGATGACGCGATACGGACGCGGCAGGGCCGGCTGCTGCCGCCGCAGCCGGTAGATCGCCGCGACGCCGAGCGCGTAGAAGGGCCAGATCGCGAGGACGAACGTGTCGGTGAGCCGCTCGAAGCTGCGGCTCATCACGAGCGCCATGCCGAGGAGCGCGGCGAGCAGGATGGCTACGTATGGAGTCCGATACCTCGGATGCACCTTCGCGATGACCGGGAACAACAGCCCATCGTCGGCCATCGCGAAGAAGACGCGCGGCGAGGCCAGCATGCTCCCATTGAGTGAGCTGAACGACGAGATCATCACGAAAATCGAGACCAGCGCCACGCCGGCGCGGCCGAAGAGCGTCATCATCGTGTCGGCGGCGACGAGCGGCGAGCGAGCGACGGCGTCGATCGGGCTGACATACAAGTAGGCGACGTTGGTCAACAGGTAAATGACGATGATGGCGAGCGTGCCGACGATAATTGCCCGCGGCAGATTGCGCTGCGGATCCTTCACCTCGCCGGCCGCGAACGACAGATCGCCCCAGCCGTCGTACGCCCAGAGGATGCTCACGAGCGCGAGCCCCATCGCGCTCAGCGCGACCGGCGCCCCGGTCGACGCCGTCAGATGGGCGGCGCTCGCGCCGTGGCCCGACCCCAGCAGCATCGCCGCGAGGACGAGGAGCGCGAGAGCGCTGAACTTCATCCAGGTCGCGATCCCGACGATGAGAGCGCCCACAGTCGCGCCGCGAATGTTGACGGCGGCGGCAAAGGCGATGGCGCCCGCCGACAGCGCGCGTGACGCAATCGAGTGCTCGATCGGGTCGATGCCGAAGCTTCGAAGGAGGTATTCGCCGAAGACCGCGGCGATGCCGCCGAGGGCGGAAGCGCGGATCAGGACGAGCTCCGACCATCCGAAGAGAAACGCGGCCAGCCGTCCCCAGCCTTCGCGCAGGTAGGCGTAAAAGCCGCCGGTCTCGGGCAGCGCGGCCGCCAGCTCCGCCACCGACAACGCGCCGCACAAGGTAATTCCGCCCCCGAGCAGCCAGAGGCCGAGCATCAGCAGCGGACTGGGGACCTTCTGCGCGATGCCGGCCGGCGATCGGAAGATTCCCGACCCGATTGTGATGCCGACGACCAGCGCGACGCTGCTCCAGAGCCCGAGCGTGCGCGGTAGCCGTTCAGACGGCGATTCGGTCGTCTGCATCGGTCCTTTGTGCGCCTATCGCGCGAAGCGCGGGAGGCGCAACTTGTCCGCTCTAGCGCGTCAGCGCGGAGGCGCAGCGAAGCCTAGCACACGGCACGGTTAATGAAATGCGAACGAAGCACACAGAGTGAACTGTGACGTTCGTTCCAGGTATACGCGCGAGGGCAGCGCCTGCGGCTCGAGTGACTCTTCGACGCTGCTGAGGGTTGGTCTAGCCTTTCGAAGGCCGAACGCGTGCGCGAGCGAGGCGAGCGGGTTCCCAGCGCGCGGTTTGAGCGCGCTGGAGTGTCTGAGCGGGGTGGGGCCCCGCGAGGAGGGAAGAAATGACTTCAGATATCAATGTGGCCGGTGTCGAACGCTGGGCTTCAGCGCTCGGCGGCGCGGCGCTCGCCGCCTACGGAATCCGGCAGCTGAAGGATCGATCCCCATCCGGCGCGGCGCTGACGGCGGCCGGCACAGCACTCATCTACCGCGGCGCCACCGGGCACTGCCCGATGTACTCGGCGGCTGGGATCAATACAGCTGATAGCAGGGACGATACGCGAACGGCGTTGTCGGGCGCGCGCGGCGTGAACGTCCAGGAGACGGTCACAATCAGCCGGCCAGCCGACGAGCTGTACCGGTTCTGGCGATCGTTCGAGCTGCTGCCGTCGTTCATGCACCACCTCGTATCGGTGGAGCAGCTCGACCAGTGTCGTTCGCATTGGGTGGCGAAGGCGCCCGCCGGCCGCACGGTCGAGTGGAACGCTGAAATCATCAATGAAATCCCGGGCGAGCTCATTGGCTGGCGCACGCTCGACGGCTCCGAGGTAGTCAGCGCCGGCTCGGTCCGCTTCAAACCCGCCCCGGGCGGACGCGGAACCGAGGTCCGCGTCCGGCTGCAGTACGACCCGCCCGGCGGCAAGCTCGGATCGACGATCGCGTGGATGTTCGGCGAAGAGCCGTCGCAGACGATTCGCGAAGATCTGCGGCGCTTCAAGCGGCTGATGGAGACCGGTGAGATTCCAACAACCGACGGACAGCCGAGAGGGAACCGCTGATGAAAGCCGTTGTCTGGCATGGCACGAACGACGTTCGCGTCGAGCGCGTTCCGGATCCGACGATCCTCAACCCGCGCGACGCCATCATCCGCGTCACGACGACCGCGATCTGCGGCTCGGATCTGCACCTGCTCGACGGCTTCATCCCGACGATGAAGGCGGGCGACATCCTCGGCCACGAGTTCATGGGGGAGGTCGTCGACGTCGGCACGGAGAACACGAGGTTGAAGGTCGGCGATCGCGTCGTCGTGCCGTTCACGATTGCCTGCGGCCGCTGTTTCTTCTGCGAGCGGCAGCTCTGGTCGCTATGCGACAACTCGAACCCGAACGCCTGGATGGCGGAGAAGCTGTACGGCTTTTCGGGATCCGGATTGTTCGGGTACTCGCACATGATGGGCGGCTATGCCGGCGGCCAGGCGCAGTTCGTGCGCGTGCCGTTCGCTGACGTCGGACCGATCAAAATTTCCGACGGCCTCACCGACGAGCAGGTGCTGTTCCTGTCCGACATCTTCCCGACCGGCTATATGGCGGCGGAGAACTGCAACATCAATCCGGGCGACACCATCGCCGTCTGGGGATGCGGGCCTGTCGGACAGATGGCGATCAAGAGCGCGTTCCTGCTCGGCGCCGAGCGGGTCATCGCGATCGACGACGTTCCAGAGCGTCTGAAGATGGCGCAGGAGCAGAGCGGCGCCGAGACCGTCAACTTCGACGACGAGCAGGTGTTCGATCGATTGAAGGATCTGACCGGAGGCATGGGTCCCGATGCGTGCATCGACGCCGTCGGGCTCGAGGCGCACGGTCACACACTCGATTCGTACTACGACAAGGTGAAGACGGCGACGATGATGGCGACCGACCGTCCCAACGCGCTGCGTCAGGCGATCCATGCGTGCCGGAAGGGCGGCGTCGTGTCGATTCCTGGCGTGTACGGCGGGTTCCTCGACAAGATGCCGTTCGGCGCGGCGTTCGCCAAAGGGCTCACGTTCAAGATGGGGCAGACGCACGTCATGAAGTACATGCAGCCGTTGCTCGATCTCGTGCAGGAAGGCGCCGTCGATCCGTCGTTCGTCATCACGCATCGCCTGCCGATCGATCAGGCGCCGGAGGCATACAAGACGTTCCGCGACAAGAAGAACGAATGCATCAAGGTGATTCTGAAGCCGCACGGAGAGACGGTGCACTGAACGCTGAAATTGCTGATTTTTGACTGCTGATTGCTGATTGATTGCTGATCGCAGATTGATTACAGATTGCTGAATGATTGAATTCAATCCGACCAATCAATCAGCAATCTGAAATCTGCAATCAGCAATTTCCTTGTCAATGCGGCAGTTCGTTGTTCTCGGCCGCCGCTCGTTCCGTCAGCGTCGTCAGCTTCGACGGCGCCCAGTTCGACAGGCTCTGCCAGCCGCTGTGCCGTTCGTCGCCCGATCGATGGTCGATTGGACCCGGCAGCACGCGGTTGGCCAGGTTCATTCCAAGCGCGACCGCATCGGGCATGACGGCGTTCGCGATCACAGCCAGCTTGGCCGGCCATGTGATGATCAGCTCGGCGTCGCCGTGACGGCAGGCGTCGATGACCTGGGCTGCGGCACGTCCGGAATCGATCGACATCAGCGGAATCGAATCGGACACGGCGAACCATGTGAACTCGTCGCGATGGCGCCCCTTGAACCAGGCGTTGAACGGCGATCCGGTCCGCATCATGCCGGGACACACTGTCGTGACGTAGATCAGGTCTTTCGCGAGCTCGCCTCGCAGCGAGTCCGACAATCCGGTGAGCGCGAACTTGCTCGCGCAGTACGGCGCGAGATGCGGGACGCCGATCTTCCCGCCGATCGACGAGATGTTGACGATGCGCCCGCCGCCCTGGCGCCGCATGTGCGGGATCGCCGCGAGCATCGTGTGAAGCGGCGCCCAGAAGTGGACGGCCATCGCCTCCTCGAAGTCGCGCGGCTGCATGTGATCGAGCGGGCCCACCTGGATGATGCCGGCGTTGTTGATCAGCACGTCGATCGCGCCGTAGCGCGCGACGATGTGCTCGACGAGGCGTTCTGCCTGGGCGCGGTCGGTGATGTCGCACGCGAACGTCGACGCGTCGACGCCCCGGTCGCGGAGATCGTCGCGCGCGCGATCGAGCTCGGCCTGATCGCGCGCCGCCAGGAGCACGCGCGCGCCTTCGACGCCGAACTGCCGCGCCATCTGAAGCCCGAGGCCGCGCGATCCACCGGTGATGAGCACGGATCGGTCGCGGAAACTGATCCGGCGTATCGCGCGAAGACCTCGGCTGATCAGCGCGGCGCCCACTGTCAGCGCGCCCGCCGCAAGCGCCGTCTGCTGTGCCTTGTTGATCTTCATAGGCGGGACACCGAGCAAGGCGCGTACCTCACAAGCCATTTGCGATCAGCATTTAGGCCTCGGGCATTTGCCATTTGTTCGCCCCACCGTTATCATGCTGCGCCATGCTCCCGGCTCGACGGTCTCACCCCGAGAACGCGCTCGATGCAGCGCTGGAGCGACTGGCGTCCGGCCGTGTCGGCGAACGGCCGGATACTCCCGACCTCCACGTCACGGCGCTTCGGCGTCTTCCCGCGCTGGCAGCGCAGTATGTCCCCTTTCCGAAGCCGCTCGACCGCCGGCTGACGAACGCGCTGGAGGCCCGCGGCATCAAGCAGCTCTACACGCATCAGGCCGATGCGATCGAACACGCGATCAACGGCCGGAACGTCGTCGTCATCACGCCGACCGCATCGGGAAAAACGCTCTGCTACAACGCGCCCGTCCTGAACGCCGTCCTGCAGGACCCGTCGAGTCGCGCGCTGTACTTGTTTCCGACGAAAGCGCTCGCGCAGGACCAGCTCGCCGAGCTGCAGACGATGTGCGAAACGATCGCCATCGCCTCTGGCGATCAGATCGGCGTCTTCACGTACGACGGCGATACACCGCAGGACGCCCGGCGGACGATCCGGGCGCGCGCTCATATCGTGCTGAGCAATCCGGACATGGTGCATTCGGGCATCCTGCCGCACCATCCGCGATGGGCGAAGCTCTTCGAAAACCTGCGCTACGTCGTCATCGACGAGCTGCACGCCTACCGCGGCGTCTTCGGCAGCCATCTGTGCAATGTCCTGCGACGGCTGCGCCGCATCTGCAGACACTACGGATCGAATCCGGTATTCCTTTGTTCATCTGCGACGATTGCCAACCCGCGCGAGCTGGCGGAACGCCTGACGGAGCAGCCGTTCGAGCTGGTGGACCGAAGCGGTGCGCCGCGCGGCGAGAAGTTCTTTCTGTTCGTCAATCCGCCGGTCGTCAACCACCAGCTGGGAATCCGGCGCTCGTACCTGAGCGAGACGCGGCGAATCGCGTCTGAATTCCTGAAGCGCGATCTGCAGCTGATCGTGTTCGCGCAAAGCCGGCTGTCGACGGAGATCCTGACGACGTACTTGAAGGACGATTTCGAAGGCGTGCCCGGCACGGGCCGGGAGCCAGGGGCGGCGGGATCGGGCGATGCGCGCATTCGTGGCTATCGAGGCGGATACCTGCCGAACCGACGCCGAGAAATTGAACGAGGGCTGCGCGAAGGGACCGTTCGCGCCGTCGTCTCGACCAACGCGCTCGAGCTCGGCATCGACATCGGCGCGCTGGACGTGTCGGTAATGGCCGGCTATCCAGGCACGATCGCCGCAACGTGGCAGCGCGCCGGGCGCGCCGGGCGAAGGGGCGGGCGATCCGCTGCGGTGATGGTCGCCAGCAGCGCGCCGCTCGATCAGTTCGTCGTCAGAAATCCGTCGTACTTCTTCGATGCCTCGCCGGAGCGGGCACTGATCGATCCGGACAACCTTCACATCCTCGTCGACCACGTCAAGTGCGCGGCGTTCGAGCTGCCGTTCACGGGAACCGAACAATTCGGCCGAGACTCCTCGACTGGTCCTCGGGGTGCCATGAGCAACGTCGAAGGTCATGATGTGCAGGAGATCCTCGCGGTTCTCGCAGAGCAGGGCCTTGTCCATCCCGAACTGCGACGTTCTGTTCTAGATATGCGCGAGGACAGCGCCAGCGGCTCGAGCGACCGCGAACCGGCGAGCGCGGCGGCGGGGTGCCCGAGCGGGGGCGAAATAGAAAAATGGGCCTGGACCAATGAGTCGTATCCAGCTGATGCCGTAAGCCTGCGATCCGTTTCGTCGGACAACTTCGTCGTCGTCGACACGACCGACGAGGCGCGCGTCATCGGCGAGACCGACTTCACCAGCGGTCCCGCGACGCTGCACCCCAAGGCGATCTACATCGTCGAGGCGAAGCTGTATCAGGTGGAGCGCCTCGACTTCGACGGACGTAAGGCATTCGTGCGCGAGATCGATTGCGACTACTACACGGACGCGATCACGTATACGAAAGTGACGCCGATCGATGTGTTCGCGGAGGATCGCCGCCCTGAAAGGGCCGCGCCACGGGATGCGGGTCTAGCGCGCGTCGCGGCAGCAGATGCGGTTGTAGCGCGGGCCTTTCAGGCGAGCGTCCGCGCACATGGAGAAGTCCACGTCGTCTCTCGCGTCGTCGGTTTCAAGAAGATCAAGTTCTACACGAACGAGAACGTCGGCTCGGGCGATCTCGATCTGCCCGAACAGCAGATGCATACGACGTCGTACTGGTTGACGATTCCATCGACGGTGATGGGCCTGCTGCCGTATGCGTCGGACGACCGCCGCGACGGCGTCGTCGCGCTCTCCTTCGCGATGCGTCAGGTCGCACAGCTGCTGCTGATGTGCGATCGGCACGACGTCGGCATCTCGATCGACTCGATGGAGCGCGACGCTTCAGCCGATCGAGAACGATCTCCTCGCATTTTCATCTACGACAACTACCCCGGCGGCATCGGATTCAGCGCGGCGCTGTTCGACATGCACGACGACTTGCTCGCCCGCACGCGACGCCTGATTGCCGAGTGCGATTGCGAGAACGGATGCCCGGGGTGCGTCGGGCCCGTCGGGAACACCGGACCGCTCGCGAAGGCGGCCGCGCTCGGAATCCTCGACTTGCTCATCCCGCCCATCGCCGCGAACGAGATCTCGCGCGGGCAGGACGCGGAGATTCAACCGTTTTGAGCTCCCTGGCCGATCGCATCCGCGGCATCGTGACGACGCAAAAGTCCGTCGCCGACGCCGCAATTTCGCGAATCCCTCATGAGAACGGATCCCGAATCACAAATCGCGGCGAATCCCGAATCCCGAATCCCGAATCCCGTGACTTGTCCGCGCTGGGCGGCACGCGATCCGGCGACTGCTTCGTCGTCGAACGCCGCTGGGAGCGGGGCGTACGGCACGGGCGCGAGACGATCGGCGCGATGGCAGAGTGCCTCGCTCACGCGGCGCCGTACGCGCCGCTGTTCACTGCAAACGCGCTCGCGCGCCCGCCGTTCGTCTTCTTCGATCTCGAGACGACCGGCCTGAACGGCGGCGCCGGCACGCACGCGTTTCTCGTCGGATGCGGATCGTTTGCGGACGATGGATCGTTCATGGTCCGGCAGTTCCTGGTCACGGCGAGCCGCGAAGAGCGCCCGCTGCTCGAGACGGTCGCCGAAATCCTGAACGGCGCAGGCGCGCTGGTCACCTTCAACGGCAAGTCGTTCGACGCGCCTCTGCTCGAGACGCGCTACCTGTTTCACCGGCTGGAGTGGACGGGCGGCCACGTTCCGCACGTCGACGTGCTGCACGCGGCACGGCGGTTTTGGAATCTGGGCGATTGTTCGCTGTCGTCGCTCGAGAAGCACGTCGTCGGCGCGCGACGAGTGGCGGACGTCGACGGATTCGAGGTCCCGGCGCGCTACTTCCAGTTCGTGCGCACCGGGAACGTCGAGCCGCTCGTGGCCGTCCTCGAGCACAATCGGCTCGATTTGCTCACGCTCGCGGCGCTCACATCGCGCCTGTTTCATCTCGCGCGCACCGGTTCGGCCGAAGCGCGCACCGCGCGGGAAGCGCTCGCGCTGGGACAGGTATTCGCACGCGCCGGAATGGATGGTCAGGCGCGCGAAGCGTTCGAGCGCGCGATAGCCTTGTCGGCGGCACCGGCTGGCGCCTTCGATGCGACGAAAATCGGCGCCCTTCGGGCGCTGGCCATCGCCTGGCGCCGCGTTCGTCGATTCGACGAAGCGGCGCGCTGCTGGCGCGAGCTCCTCGACATCCGCGGCTGCCCGGAGATTGTCGCCCGCGAAGCGAACGAGGCGCTCGCGATTCATCATGAGCACCGCGTGCGCGACCTCGCGGCGGCGAAGACATTTGCGTTGCGAGGGCTGGAAGCGGCGGCGTACCCCGCGCCCACGACGTGGACGCGGGCGGTGCATCACCGTCTCGCGCGGCTGGACCGAAAGCTGGTGAGGATTGAAAGTTTGAAGTTCGAAGTTTGAAGTACGAAGCGCTCGACGTCGAAGTACGAGGTTGGAAGTGCTTCTTACTTCAGACTTCGTACTTCCGACTTTTATCGTGCGGCAGCCGTCTTCTTGGCAGTCGCTTTCTTCGCTGCTGCGGCGGTCTTCCGGCCTTCAGCTGTTTGCGCCCCGAACTTCTTCGTGAACCGCTCGACGCGCCCCTCGGTATCGATCAGCTTCTGCCGTCCGGTGAAAAACGGGTGGCAATTCGAGCAGATTTCGAGGTGCAGCTCAGGCTTCGTCGAACGCGTCTTCCAGGTGGCGCCGCAGGCGCACCTCGCCTCGACATCGTAGTACTTCGGATGGATCGCTGGTTTCATAAACCCTGAGTATAACATGGGTTAGCGGAGCGGCTGGAGCACCGCCACGGTGCCCGGCCCCGTCCCAATCCACCGCGAAAACGGATACGTCGCCGTCACGCGGTAACCGTCCAGCGGACCGAGCGACAGAACAGCCGCCGGCGAATCGACCGACCCGTCGTACCAGCGGTCGCGTCCGCGCGCGAAAACGGATCCGGGCCGGTAATTGATCCAGCCGTTCACTTCGTACGTGCCCCCGTCGATTGACGCCGCGGGCATGCCGTTCGCCACCAGATCGTGAATCGCCGTCCAGCGCGCGCGGTTGTACGACAGGAAGTCGTGCATCGCGGAGACGTCGAAGACCGCGGCCATGCCGAGAATCACGGTTGCTGCAATCGCGCGGCCGCGGGAGCGCGCGTTCAGCACGCCGAACGCGGCGAGCAGTGCGAGCGCGAGCCCGAGCGGCGTCAGCAGGTACCGATCCATGAAATCCGACAGAAGCGCCGACGGGACGAAGTAGCACAGGAGCGGCGCCGCGCAAACCAGCGCCGTCGCGCGATAGCGTCGAGGCGAAGCGTCGCCGACGGTTCGCAACCGACCCAGAATCGCCGACAGAGCGACGGCGCCGCCGGCGACGCCCACGAGCGTCAACACGTACCAGGCCGCCAGCGGCATCGTCGGCCACAAATCGCGTCGCGGCAGGTTGATCGGATTCAGTCCGAGGTCGTGCCATGTCGTGCCGACGAGCGGCAGGCGATGACGTCCGATGAGGAATACCGCGGCCGGCAGCACGGTCAGCGCGATCAGGGGCACGCGCGGGAGGCGCACCGAAACAAAGCAGAGCACCGGCCAGAGAAACAGTCCGAGGTAGACGTAGCTTTGCAGCGATCTGATTTGGAGCAGCCGCGCGGCGTGAAGCGGATGCGCGAGCGTTGCCGCAAGCTCCGCGTCGCGGAAGTGGTACAGCGCCGGCGTCCCGATGCGCGCCAGGATTGCGTTGTACGCGAGCAGCGCGACCAGCGGAATCAGTGTGATCGCCGCGGCGCTCCAATAGCGGCGGTTCGACATGTGTCGGACCGGTCTTGGACCCGTGTGCGACCCGTCCCAGGCCTCCCCGATCCGGACGATCACTGCGACGGTCGCGCCGGCGGCGACGGCGACGCCGATGTGTCGGATCAGCGTTGCGGCGGTGAACGCCGCCGCAGCGGCCGGCCAATCGGCGCGGCCGCCGCCAACGATGTATCGCGCCGCGAACACGCATCCCCAGACCGCGCACGCGACGAACGGCACGTCGGTCATGAACGTGAACGCGAGGCCGAAGAATACGGGACAGAACAGCAGGGCCGCGGCTGCGGCCACGGCGACCAGACGATCGGCGCCAAGCGTCCGCATCAGCGCGTAGACGCCGACGCCCGCCAGCCACGCGAGGACCAGCGTCGACACGCGCAGAGCCGTAAACGAGAATCCCGCAGGCAGACAGAAGAGCGCGCCCCACAGCAGCTGTGCGGCGAGCGGTACGGACGTCCAGTCGGTGAGCTGGAAACGATGTTCCGCGACGAGCGTACGCACGGCATGTCCGTACGCCCAGTCGTCGAGGATCGGAAAGTCTCCCGATGGATTGACGATGAGGATGGCGGCGAGCCAGATCAGGAACAGCGCCGTAATGGCGAGATTCGTCACGGCATGACCGTCGATCGCGGATGTGATCCGGCGGATACGTCTCGGTGACGGGATACTCATCTTTCGCCGGCCACTTCCAATTCTTCGGCGGAATCTTCGTCGCGACGATGAGCGGCTGTGCAGACGCCGCGCCGGCCCCTCGGCGCGTCCGCCGCAGCGCGTCGCCGAGGAGCCGCTCGCTGCGGCCGTCGCCGTACACCCACGCGGTGTCGAAGAAACTGCAGCCGAGCGCGATCGCCCGATCGAGCGCTCGCGCCGACTCCTCGTCGTCCGATCCGGTCCAGCCGCCCATGCCCCACATGCCGTACCCGATCTCGGAGACATTCCAGCCGGTCCGGCCGAACCGTCGGTGGCGCATTACGACGACGTCCGCCGGGCGGTCTTGACTGGATAAGCAGGCCGCGCCGGTTTCACCTGCGGGTTCTTCTTCAGCTCGTCGAGCGCGACCTGAATCGCGCGTTCCAGCTGCGGATCGCGTCCGGCGATCACGTCGGCCGGCGTCTGTTCGACGTCGATGTCGGGCGGCACGCCTTCGTTCTCGACGACCCATCCCTTGTCGGGCGCCCAGATCGCGAGGTTCGGCGCCGTCACCGTGCCGCCGTCCATCAGCACCGGAAATCCGAGAATGCCGACGAGGCCGCCCCACGTGCGGCGGCCGACGATCGTGCCGACCTTGAACTTGCGGAACATCCACGGCAGGAGATCGCCGCCAGAGCCGGCGGTCTCGTCGATGATCATCACCTTCGGCCCCTGAATGGATGCGCTCGGCGTCTTCATGTCGGCGCCGTAGCGCATCGCCCAGTAGGCGATCATCGGCTTCTGGAGGTTGTCGATGTAGTAATCGGCGAGGCTGCCGCCGCCGTTGTGGCGCTCGTCGACGATCACCGCCTCTTTGTGCGTCTGCGGGTAGAAGTACCGCTTGAAGTAGGTGAACCCCTGACCGGCGGTATCGGGAACGTAGACGTACGCGACCTTGCCGCCGGTCGCGGCATCGACTTTCCTGATGTTCGATTCGACCCAGTCGCGATTCCGCAGCGCCGCCTCGTTCGCGATTGGAACGACCGCCACGGTGCGTGATCCGGTGCCGTCTGCATTCGGGCCGACGGTGATCTCCACGATCTTTCCCGAGGTGTTCTCGAAGAGACTGTACAAGTTGGTCGGCGAGCGGAGCTCGCGGCCGTTGACGGCGAACAGGTACTCGTCGGCTTTGACGTTGACGCCAGGTTCGGTGAGCGGCGCGCGCAGCTGCGGATTCCAGTTCAGCCCGTCGTACACCTTCTTGAAGCGATAACGTCCGTTCTCGATCGTGTAATCGGCGCCGAGCAGGCCGCCCGGCACCGTCTTCGGATCGGCGAGCGTCTCGCCGCCCGTCTCGCGGCTGTGGCCGACCGAGAGCTCGCTGAGCATCCACTGCATCAGGCGCGTGAGATCCTCGCGGACCGCGAGATGCGCGACGAACGGCTCGTACTTCGCGCGGACAGCCTTCCAGTCGTTACCGTGCATCCCGGGGTCGTAGAAGTAATCGCGGTTGATGCGCCAGCTCTCCTCGAACATCTGCGCCCACTCGGCGCGCGGATCGATGCGCACCTCGACCGCGTCGAGATTCAACTTCGCGTCGGGCGATTCGCCTTTCTTCGCCGCCACGATCGTCCACTCCGACTTCGCGCGAACGAGAATCTTCCTGCCGTCGAACGACACGTGGTACTCGTCGGCGTCGACCACCGGCTCCGTCTTCCGCGATTTCAGATCGAACCGCTGCAGCGAGGTCTTGCCGTCGGCGGTTTTCAGGAAGTAGATCTGTCCTTCCGCGCCCGGAGCGAGCGCCTGGTAATCGCCGGCGGGAATCGGAAGATCCACGATCCGATACGAGAGGCCGTCGAAATCGATAGCCGTCGGCGCGAGCTCGTCCTTCTTGTCTTCCTTTTTCTCGTCCTTTGCCGGCGCTCCCTTCTCCTCGTCGCTTTCCTTCAGCAGCGGCGACGGATCGTCCTTGCGGAGCACCGCGACGTAAATCGAGTTGGTGACGCGCGAGTCTTCGTTGGCCAGCGAGAACCAGTTCTTCACCGGACCGGCGTCGGTCGACGCGAAGAAGTACATGTACTTGCCGTTCTTGTCGAAGACCGGCTCGCTCACTTCGCTGAGCCCGTCGGTGATCGGGTACGACTCTCCCTGATCGAGCGAATAGACGTGCACCGTCTGAACGTAGGAGGGGCTGTTCAGCGTGTACGCGAGCCACCGCGAATCGGGCGACCACGCCGTTGTCAACGTCTTGATCGGCGAGTACATGTATTCGCTCGCGATTTTCCTGGTCACGCCGGACGCGAGATCGACGAAGTACACGCTGAACGAATTGTCGACGAACGAGAGCTTCCGGCTGTCGGGCGCCCAGACCGGACGTTCGTAGTAGCCGGCGCCGCCCGGCTTGTAATGCCTGCGCTCGCCCTTGCCGTCCTGCGGCGCGACGACGAGCTCGTATTCGCCCGATTCGTCGGAGAAGTACGCGATCTGCTTCCCATCCGGCGACCACACCGGGCTGCGCTCGTGAATGCCCACCGTGCCGGTCAGGTTGCGCGCGTCTCCTTTTTCCGCAGGCACGGTGACGATCTCGCCGCGGAAGTCGAACACCGCGCGTGCGCCAGACGGCGACAGCGCCGCGTTCCGCACGTACTTCGCGCCGCTGACGAAGCGCGGCCGGGTCTCCTCGAGATCGGCGGCGACGCCGATGGTCAGCTTCTGACTGGTCTTCGCCGCGGGATCCAACAAGTGGAGATAACCGGCCTGTTCGTACACCACGTGGCCGCCGCCGGCGGCGAGCGAGAGCACGGGGAAGTCGTCGTGACGCGTCAGCTGCGTGACGGCTTTGGTCCGCGGCTCGAACGAGAACAGGTTGAACTCGCCGTTGCGGTCCGATCGGAAATAGACCGTGTCGCCGATCCACGCCGGATCGGCATCGTTGGCGCGTCCCGACGGCTGGGGAATCCTGTCCACGCGATGATCGCCGACGTGGTAGATGAACACTTCCGACGTCTCGCCGCCGCGGTAGTGCTTCCATTGCAGAAAAGCGGGCGGCAGCGGGTTGTAGGCGATTCGGTCGGCGGCGGCGGTGTAACTCGCGCGCGAAGCGTGCGGAATCGGCAGCGGCTGCTCGATGCCTCCGTCGACCGGCACGGTGAACAGCTGGGTGTAGCGATTCGTGTACGAGGCGCGTCCCGACGTGAACACGACCGACTTTCCGTCGGGCGTGAACCCCTGCACGAGATCGGCGCCCGGATGCCACGTGAGCCGCCGCGGCACGCCGCCGGCGACTGGAACGATGTAGACGTCGGTGTTCCCCTCGTACTGCGCGCTGAACGCGATCGACGCGCCGTCGGGGGAGAATGCCGGATTCGATTCCCGGCCGAGATCTCCCGTCAGCCGCCGGACGTTCCCTCCGTCGAGATCGCACACCCACAAATCGGCGGCGTAGATGAAGGCAATGTGACGTGCGCTCACGGCCGGCTGCGTGAGCAGCTTGGTATCGGCGACATCCGGTCCGCCGGCGGTACGAGCGGCCGGGGACAGGACAAGTGCGATGAACGAGACAACCAGCAGCAGAAACGTTCGCTTCATGCGGTCCTCATCAGGTGAACCGTGAGTGTACAATCCGCGACCATGATCAGCCACGAAATCATCGGCGACGACATGCAGGCGGTGGTCATTTCGATGAGCGCCGGCGACGAGGTGCGAGCCGAGGCCGGCGCGATGACCTACATGACCGACGGCATCGAGATGGATGCGCGGATGCAGGGCGGCCTGCTCGGCGGCCTGAAGCGCAAGTTCCTTGCCGGCGAAAGCCTGTTCCTCACGTTCTTCCGCTGCGCGACGCCGTCGGCAAAGGTGGCCTTCAGCGGCCCCTATCCCGGCAAGATCATCCGGATGGCGTTGCAGAACAGCGCAGTCCTGTGCCAGCGCGACGCGTTTCTGTGCGCCGCCGGACAAATCGACATCAACATCGAGTTCACCAAGCGGCTCGGCGCCGGCTTTTTCGGCGGCGAAGGGTTCATCCTGCAGCGACTCGAAGGATCCGGCGAGGTCTTCATACACAGTGGCGGCACCATCATCCAGATGGAGCTGAAGACGGGCGAAAAGCTGCGCGTCGACACCGGATGCCTGGTCGCATTCGATCCGACCGTCGGCTACGACATCGAGTTCGTCGGCGGCATCAAGACGGCGCTGTTCGGGGGAGAAGGGCTGTTCTTCGCGTCGATGACCGGACCCGGCCGCGTCTGGGTGCAGACGCTGCCGTTCTCCCGTCTCGCCGACCGCATCATCCGGGCGAACCGCGGGGATCGGGAAGAAGTGAAGCGCGACTTCGGCGGTACTTTCGGCGCTATCGGCGATCTGATTGGCGGAGATTCGTAGCGTGATCGGCCGGTCTACAGACCGGCCCCGCTAGCCTGCGAGAGGCAGCGCCGTCCCCGTATTCAGCCGCGCGGCGGCAATCGTCGGGAGCTCCGCGGCATACAGGAGGGCCGATGCGACCGACGCCGCGGTGATGAACGGACACAGACGAAGAACGTCTTTGCCGAACGGCAGGTTTTCGATGAACGGGTTATATATCACGGGCGACAGTCGTCAGGGACTTCGTACAACACCGTATCAGGGTAGCCATGAAGTCCCGCGTCGAAGCCGCCGATCCGCTCGACGCCGACGCGGTTGACCGTGCTGATTGAAAACGTGGCGACGACGTGCGGCAGCGCGCACGCAAACGATTTCGGAACGGCGCCGAGCGGACCGCGCGTCGGCCAGAGCAGGAACCGGCGCGTCGCCGCGGCGGTCGGACGGTGTGAGGCGTCGAACGCGTCGGGAAACATCAGCGGCGCCAGCGTGGCCGGCTTCGGCGTCCAGGCACGGAACGTCGACCCCGCGTTCTCGACGGCGTAGAAGTAGTACTGGTCGTATCCGAAGACCAGTGAACCGCGCGGCACCCATCGTTCGATGAACCGCGTAAGCAGCGCCGGATCACGATAGTCCCACGTCTGCCATACCGCGACGTACTTGGCCGCACGGCCCGCCGCGAACAGAACCGCGACCGCCAACCACAACGCCAGCACCGTCCTGGAGGCGACGGCGCGCTCGCCCGCGACGACGGAGGCGGCGATCGTGGTGACGAACAGCGGCACCACGAAGTACGAGCTCGAAAGGAACACGTGGTTCGTGAACTCGAAGTGAAACGCCGTGTTGAGGAAACACGCGGCCCAGAGCGCGAGCAGCGGAATCGGAACGAGAAGGCGCCAGCGGTTCGTCCGCCGCCGATTCCAGATATGAAGACCGGCGATGACCAGCAGCGCGGCGACGGTGACTGCGGGCGTGATGCTGTTGCGCACGTCGAGGTTCCAGTCACGTCTGACGCCGGCGAGCAGCCTCGTCTGCGGATCGACCTGCGTGCTTCGCAGGTGCCACAGCACCCAGCCGATCGGCGTCAAGCCGAGGTGGTGGACCCACAACAGGCAGCCCGCCATGACGACGGCGCCCGAGCAGAGAAGCGCCGTCGCTGACGCGGCTCGAAAGCGGCGCCGCAGCGGGAGCGCGACCAGCACGGCGAACGTCGCCGCCACCAGTGGAAACGTTCGCGGCGTCGTCAGCGCGGCAAGCAGAAGACAGACGCCGGCGGCGAGCGATGCGAAGACCGCACACGATCGTTCCGGGCGTTCGAGCGCGACGATGATTGCGACGAAGGCCGTGACTTCGAGCGCGATCGCGAACGTGTCCATGCGGCCGTTCGCCGACGTCGTGCCGATTTCCGGCGACAGCGTGACGAGCGCGAAGGCGAGCGCGGGCCAGCCGCGCGCGGCGCCCGCGCGCCGCATCAGCCACGCGGCGGCGGCCGCCGCCGCCACCGCGCCTGCGGCGCAGATCAGCCGGACCGCGAACGCCGAGAGTCCCAGAAGATGGATCGAGAGCGCGGTGACCCGGAAGAACACGGGTCCATAGGCGTCGGAAAGGGGTGTGTAGGACGGCCCGGGCGGAAGGATGGACGGAATGCCGGGCCGGCCGAGCGCGATGGCGTACGCGGCCGACGCGATGTAATTCTCATCGAGCCACGGAATCGGCACCCGCGCCAGGGTGACGACCGACAGCACGATGGCCGCGCCGCTCGCAATCCATGCCGCGCGCGCGATCGCGCGCGGCACCGGACTGGAGCTCACGATTTGCCGTTGGACATCGAAGCGAGGAATTCCTGGTTGGTCTTGGTCTTCGCCATCCGCGACAGCAGCAGCTCCATCGCCTCGACCGCCGAGAGCGGCGTCAGCACCTTCCGCAGCACCCAGACGCGACTGAGATCCTCTCTCGCGATGAGGAGCTCCTCCTTCCGCGTGCCGCTCTTGGTGATGTCGATCGACGGGAAGACGCGCCGATCGGTCAGCTTGCGATCGAGATGGATCTCGAGGTTGCCGGTGCCCTTGAACTCCTCGAAGATGACCTCGTCCATGCGCGAGCCGGTGTCGACGAGCGCGGTCGCGATGATCGTCAGCGACCCGCCTTCCTCGATGTTTCGCGCCGCGCCGAAGAACCGCTTCGGCCGCTGCAGCGCGTTGCTGTCGACGCCGCCGGAGAGCACCTTGCCCGACGGCGGGACGATGGTGTTGTAGGCGCGCGCCAGACGCGTGATCGAATCGAGCAGGATGACGACGTCCTTCCTGTGCTCGACGAGGCGCTTGGCTTTCTCGATGACCATCTCGGCAACCTGCACGTGCCGCTGCGCCGGCTCGTCGAACGTCGACGAGATCACTTCACCGCGGACCGAACGCTGCATGTCGGTGACTTCTTCGGGCCGCTCGTCGATGAGCAGCACGATGAGGTACACCTCGGGGTGATTGTTTGTGATGCTGTTCGCGATGTTCTGCAGCAGCATCGTCTTGCCGGTGCGCGGCGGCGCCACGATGAGGCCGCGCTGTCCCTTGCCGATCGGCGTCATCAGATCGAGGACGCGGGCCGAGAGATTGTCGCCCTCGGTTTCGAGCCCGATGCGGTTCTGCGGGTAGAGCGGCGTCAGGTTCTCGAAGAACACTTTCTCGCGCGCGCGCTCCGGCGGCTCGAAGTTCACCGCCTCGACTTTGATCAGCGCGAAGTAGCGCTCGCCGTCCTTCGGCGACCGGATCTGGCCCGATACCGTGTCGCCCGAGTGCAGATCGAACTTGCGAATCTGCGACGGCGACACGTAGATGTCGTCGGGGCCCGGCAGGTAGTTGTAGTCGGGCGCTCTGAGAAATCCGAACCCGTCGGGCAGCACCTCGAGCACGCCCTCGGAGAAGATGAGGCCGCTCTTCTGTGCGCGCGCCTTCAGGATTTCGAAGATCAGCTCCTGTTTGCGCATGCCGGTCGCGCCGGGGACGTCGAGCCCCTTGGCGACCCCGGTCAGCGCACCGACGCTCATGTCCTTCAGCGTCGAGAGCTCCAGTTTTTCGGGAGGTGGCGTCGCTTGCCCGGCGCCGTTTCCGCCGCTGCCGTTCGGCTTGGCGGCTCCGGCGCTATCGGTGGCGTCCGGCCCTTCGGCACGCTCACCCCTCGACTCCGCTCGGGGTGACCCTGAGCTCGTCGAAGGATCAGGACCGCCGCGAGCGTTGTCGAGGGGCGGCTTCAGCCGGACGTCTTCGTTCCCCCGGATGTCTTGTTGGTGAGTCGGTCGATCAGTTTCCACAGTTCGTCCAGTCCTTCGCCCGTTTCCGCCGACACGGCGGTCGCGGGATGTTCAAACACGGCTTCGATCGTGCGCATCGCGCGCAGCCGTTCCTCGCGCGACAGTTTGTCAATCTTGGTCGCGACGATCGCTCGCGTCGCAACGTTGTCGGTCAACCAGCTCCAGGCCGCCAGGTCGTTCTCGAGTCCCGGATGCCGCGCGTCGACGACGAGCAACGCGGATCGTCGGGCGGGAGGGGCTTTCCCTTCCCGCCTATCCCGCGTGTCCTGCCCAAAGTACGCGCGCGTCAGCGAAGCAAACGCGCTCGTATCGCCCCGCGCGTACCCGTATCCGGGCAGATCGACCAGATACAGCGACTCGCGGCCGCCGCGTGCGACTCGATAGATGTTGGCCAGCCGTGTCTTGCCCGGCGCGGCGCTCGTGCGCGCGAGACGCTGACGAACCAGCGCGTTGATCAGGCTCGACTTGCCGACATTCGAACGGCCGACGAGCGCGATTTCAGCGAGGCCGTCGCGCGGCAGATCGCTTGCGCTCGCAGCGCTTCGAACGAAGCTGGCCTCGATTTTCACGGGATTTGGGATTCGGGATTCGGGATTCGAATCCCAATCCCCAATCCCGAATCACGACCGCATCAGTGGGTAATCGTGTCGTCCACGATCGCGTCGACCGGCTCCGGCTGCGCCGGCGCGGGCAGACGGCCCGCGAGCGGCTCGGCCAGCGCGATCTTGAGGACCTCGTCCATCGTCTGGACCATGTAGACGTTCAACGTGTCCAGCACGTTTTTCGGTATGTCCGCCAGATCCTTTTCGTTGTCTTTTGGCAGGACGATGTTCTTCACGCCCGCGCGGTGCGCGGCGAGCACTTTCTCTTTCACGCCGCCGATCGGCAGCACCTTGCCGCGCAGCGTGATCTCACCCGTCATCGCAACGTCTTTCCGCACCGCCACGCGCGTCAGCGCCGAGACGAGGGCCGTCGCGAGCGTGATGCCGGCCGACGGTCCATCCTTCGGAATCGCGCCTTCCGGCACGTGGACGTGGACGTCGGTGCGCTTGTTGAAATCCTTCTCGATGCCGAACTCCTCGGAATTCGCGCGCACGTAGCTCATTGCCGCCTGCGCCGACTCCTGCATCACGTCGCCGAGCTTTCCGGTGAGCGTCAGATGTCCTTTGCCCGACATCAGCGTCGCTTCCGTCACGAGAATCTCGCCGCCGACCTCGGTCCAGGCGAGACCGGTCGCAATCCCGATCTCGTTCGTCTCTTCCGCCATCGTGTTGCGGAAGCGCGGCACGCCGAGGTATTGGGTGACCTTCTCGGACGTGATCTCCTCGCCGAAGCTCTTGCCCTCGACGACGACCTTGCGCGCCACCTTGCGGCAGATCGATGAGATCTCCCGTTCCAGGTTTCTGACGCCGGCTTCGCGGGTGTAGCGGTTGATCACCGTCTGAATCGCTTCGTCGGTGAACGAGATGTTCTCCTTCGTCAGGCCGACGCCTTCGACCGCCTTCGGCGAGAGGAACTTCTTGGCAATCTCGACCTTCTCGAGTTCCGTGTAGCCGGCGAGCTGCAGCACTTCCATGCGGTCGCGCAGCGCCTGCGGGATCGTGTGGAGCACGTTCGCCGTGCAGATGAACATCACGTGCGAGAGGTCGTACTCGACGTCGAGGTAGTGATCGAGGAACGTGTGGTTCTGCTCGGGATCGAGGACCTCGAGGAGCGCCGCCGACGGGTCACCGCGGAAGTCCATCGACATCTTGTCGACTTCGTCGAGCAGGAAGACCGGGTTCATCGTGCCGGCCTTCTTCATCATCTGGATGATCTGGCCGGGGAACGCGCCGATGTAGGTGCGGCGATGACCGCGGATCTCGGCCTCGTCTCGGACGCCGCCGAGCGACAGGCGCACGAACTGACGGTTCATCGCGCGCGCAATCGACTTGGCGAGCGACGTCTTGCCGACTCCGGGCGGTCCGGAGAAGGTGAGGATCGTCGCCTTCGGCTTCTTGACCAGCGCGCGGACCGCGAGGAACTCGAGGATGCGTTCCTTGATCTTCTCCAGCCCGTAATGATCTTCGTTGAGGATCTCTTCGGCGCGCTTCAGATCGCGGCTCTCGCGGCTCTTCTTGTGCCACGGCACCGCAATCAGCCAATCGAGGTAGTTGCGCGAAACGGTGGCCTCGGCCGACATCGGCGGCATCGCCTCCAGGCGCTTCAGCTCCTGGATGGCTTTCTCCTCGACGTCCTTCGGCATCTTCGCCGTTTCGATCTTCTTCTTCAGCTCGTCGACCTCGTTGCCCTTCTCGTCCTTGCGGCCCAGTTCTTTCTGGATCGCTTTCATCTTCTCGTTGAGGTAGTACTCCTTCTGTGCCTTCTCCATCTGCTTCTTCACGCGAGACTGAATGCGGCGATCCACCTGGAGCTTGTCCACCTCGATCTCGAGGATGCCGGCGATGCGGTTCAGACGTTCGATCGGCGAGATGATTTCGAGCAGGTTCTGCTTCTCGTCGACGCCGACGAGCAGGTGCGCGGCAATCGTGTCGGCGAGCTTGCCGGGATCGTCGACGCGGACGGCGGCGATCATTGCGTCGTAGTGCAGGTTGTTCGACAGCTTCACGTACTGCTCGAACAGCGCGACGACGCGGCTCATCGTCTGCTCGGCGTCGGCGCTCGTCTCGCGCTGCTTGGGCAGCACCTTGACGACGACGCGGTAGAAGCCTTTGTCTTCCTTCCACTCGACGGCGCGGGCGCGATCGACCCCTTCGACCAGGACCTTGATGTTGCCGTCAGGCAGCTTCAGGCTCTGAACGACGTTGGCGACGCAGCCCATCGTGTAGATGTCTTCGGGCCGCGGATCGTCGACCGACGCATCGTGCTGCGCCGCGAGGAAAATGCGCTTGTCCTTCAGGAGCGCGTGCTCCAGCGCCCGGGTGGACGAGGGCCGTCCGATGACGAACGGCATCATCATGTGAGGAAAAACGACGACGTCTCGCAGCGGAACTATCGGGAGAGTTTCGTAAACTTCCAAGGGTGTTTCCAATGTGAGCCTATCCCGCTTTCTCGATCAACGTGATGGGCTTGTCCTTGGCGAGGACCACCTCACGCGTAATCGTGACCTCGCGCACCTTCTTCTGATTCGGCACCTGATACATCAGGTCGAGCATCAGGTCTTCGATGATCATCCGGAGGCCGCGCGCGCCGATCTTCCGTTCGAGCGCCGATTCCGCGATCGCCTCGAGCGCATCGTCGGTGAACCGGAGCTTCACGTTCTCGTACTCGAACAGCTTCATGTACTGCCGCGTGATGGCGTTGCGCGGCTGCGTGAGGATCTGGATGAGGGCCGCCTTGTCGAGCTCGTGCAGCGTGCCGATGACCGGCAGGCGGCCGACGAACTCGGGGATGAGACCGTACTTGATGAGATCCTGCGGCTCGAGCTGCTCGAGCGTCGCGCCGATGTCGCGCGACCGGATCGACTTGACGTCGGCCTTGAAGCCGAGCGTCTTCTTGCCGACGCGGCGCTCGATCTGCTTGTCGAGCCCGACGAAGGCGCCGCCGCAGATGAAGAGGATGTTCGTCGTGTCGACCTGGAAGAATTCCTGATGCGGATGCTTGCGTCCGCCCTGCGGCGGGACGTTGGCGACCGTGCCCTCCAGGATCTTCAACAGCGCCTGCTGGACGCCTTCACCCGACACGTCGCGCGTGATCGAGGGGTTCTCGTCCTTGCGGCAGATCTTGTCGACTTCGTCGATATAGATGATCCCCTGCTGGCATTTCTCGATGTCCCCGCCCGCGGCCTGCAGCAGCTTGAGGATGATGTTCTCGACGTCCTCGCCGACATAGCCGGCTTCGGTGAGCGTCGTGGCGTCGACGATCGTGAAGGGAACCGAGAGCAGCTTGGCGAGCGTCTGCGCGAGCAGCGTCTTGCCGGTGCCGGTGGGGCCGATCAGCAGGATGTTGCTCTTGGTCAGCTCGATGTCGTTGCGGCTGCGCGGCTGCTTCTGGATTTCAATCCGCTTGTAATGGTTGTAGACGGCGACGGCCAGCTTCTTCTTCGTCCGCTCCTGGCCGATGACGTACTCGTCGAGGAACTTCTTGATCTCCTGCGGGGTGGGCAGCGAGGACCGCGTGCCGCGGTTCTCGAACCGATTGTCGTCCGCGATGATGTCGTTGCAGACCTCGACGCATTCATCGCAGATGAAGACGGTCGGTCCCGCGATGAGCTTGCGGACGTCGTTCTGGTCCTTGTTGCAGAAGGAGCAGCGGAGGACCTCGGTTTCGCCGGCCTTTTTCACCATTTACGCCCTTTTGCGGATGACATCATCAATAATACCGTATTCCTTGCCCTGATCGGCCGTCATGATGTAGTCGCGCTCGGTATCTTCCTGAATACGTTTTTCGACTTGACCCGTGTGATTGACCAGAATGGCATTGATGCGCTCCCGCATGCGCAGAATCTCACGGGCTGCAATATCAATATCGGTCGCTTGGCCCGCCAATCCAGACATCAGCGGCTGGTGAATGACGATCCGTGAATTTGGAAGCGAGAAGCGCTTTCCTTTCGCCCCCGCGGCCAGGAGCACCGCGGCCATCGACGCGGCCTGGCCGATGCAGATGGTCTGGACGTCCGGCTTGATGAACTGCATCGTGTCGTAGATGGCGAGCCCAGCCGTGATCGAGCCGCCGGGACTATTCAAGTACAACTGAATGTCTTTGTCGGGATCTTCGGCTTCGAGGAACAGCATCTGCGCGATCACGAGATTGGCGATCCCGTCGTCGATCGGCGTGCCGATGAAGATGATGCTGTCCTTGAGCAGCCGCGAGAAGATGTCGTAGGCGCGTTCGCCGCGATTGGTCTGTTCGACGACCATGGGGACGAGCTGCTGGCGCGGATCAGGTCGCATAAAGTGTCGGGTTTGCTGCTGGCTTGTCGGGGAAGTTCGTGCGTCGCGAAGGGTTGTGTTACGAATTCCCCGCGATTGTAGCACGCGACATCACGAAGTCAATTGACTTCTCCCGCCGCAAACCTGCGGCGACGCGCGACAAGCCTCCTTCTTTCTCGAGCGCCGCGCGCACGGCCGCAGTCGTGCGGCCGGTGCGTTCCGCGTAACGCTCCACCTCGCGATCGACCTCGTCTCCCGTGACGTCGATCCGCTCGCGTCGCGTCACTTCCTGCAGCACGAGCGCCGCGGCGACCGATTCACGGGCGACCTCGCGCTGGCTTTCGCGGAAGGCGTTCCAGTCGATGCCCGCCTGACGCGGATCGATCTGCTGATCCATGAGGCGATGCGCGAACTCCTCGACGCGGCGATCGACTTCGCGTTCGACGAGCGAGTCGGGCGCGTCGAACGGCAGCCGCGTGGCCAGCTGCTTCATGAGCTCGCCGCGGACGTCGCGCTCCGCTGCATGTCGCGCCTCGTGCTCGAGGTCCTCGCGGACGCGCGCGCGGAGCGCATCGAGCGATTCGACGCCGAGATCCTTCGCGAATTCGTCATCGAGCTCGGGCAGGACACGACGTTTCAGTCCTTTCACCGCCACTGTATACGACATATCGCTGTTCGCAAGCTCCCCGATCGGGTAGTCCTCGGGGAAATGCACCGTGAAGGACTTCGTCGCGCCTGCGGTGAGGCCGAGCAACTGCTCGTCGAACCCGGGAGGATTTGCTTTGGCCCCGAGCTCGATCGGAACATCGTGGTGCGAGTCAGGTTTGCCGCTCGCGTCGCGCCGTTCGAGGTCGACCACAGCTGTATCGCCGTGATCGAGGCCGCGCCCTTCGATCGGCTCGAATCGCGCGGATCGCTCGCGCAGCCGTTGCAGCGCGCCGTCGACGGCTTCTTCGGCGATGTCGACGCGCGGACGATTCAGGGCGATCGTGGAGAACTCGCCCGGGTCGAACGACGGTACCGTGTCGAACGACGCCGTGAACGTCAACGGCTGACCTTCTTCGAGCGTGACGTCGCGGACATCGGGCGTGTCGACCGCCTCGACGCCGCGCTCGCGCAGCGCGTCGTCGACGGCGCGCGGAATAAGGTCGTGCGCGACGTCGTGAAGAATCTGATCCTTGAACCGCTGCTTGATGACGCGCGCCGGCGCTTTGCCTGGCCGGAAACCCGGAATCTTCGCGCGCCGCGAGTAGTCGCGCGCCACGCGATCGATTTCGGCCGCGACCACGTCCTGAGGGATCTCCACGCGCACGTTCTTGCGCGTCTCGTTGACGTCGACGAATTCCGTTTTCATTTATCTATCTGGTAATTGACCCCGCGACACAGGCCGCAGTGTGGAGGTCCTCATGCGTGATCGCAATGTGCCATTCACGCCGCACGGAGGTTGCGAAAGGGGGGACTCGAACCCCCATAGCCTTTCGGCTACCGGATCCTAAGTCCGGCGCGTCTGCCAATTCCGCCACTTTCGCGTTCTCGAACATCACAGGGTAGCACGTGCCTGCTGCACATTTTCGCGTTACAGCTGAGCATGTACGGGTACCATCCGCCGCCAAATGCCCGCCCTTTATCACTGGGTATTGCGCCATCCTTCGAGCGCCGACGTCCTCCCCTGCCCCGACGAGCGGACGTGCGTTCCGTGTCGCGACACTGGATGCTGGCACTGAAGCTATTTGTCCGTGCTGCGGGAGCGCCGGTCGCGGCGGCTTCGTGTCGTTCGAAGGCGATCTGCGAATGGCGTGCGCCTGTCCGCAGTGCCGTCAGCTCGTCTGGCTGGCCTGAGCGTAGGTCGAGTCGGCCGTCACGTTGGTAATCAGATATTCCTCAACCGGTCCGCGCCGCGAGGCATTGCTGTTGATTGCGCGCCGGGCCGCGACGCGCAGTGTGCGCAGTCCTGCCGCACGCACGACATCGCACCCCTCGTACAACTCGGCGATCTCATCCGCGGTTGAGTTGCTGACGAGGACGTAGCATCCGCGCCTCGCGAGCCCCACGACGGTCTTCTGTAGCCGCGCCTGATCGTCGCGATCGAAACACGCCGCCGTGTACGAGGTGAAGCTCGCGGTCGGCGTCAGCGGCGCGTACGGCGGATCGAAATAGACGAAATCGTCGTGCTCGGCGATTTCGCATGCACGCTCGAATCCTCCCCAGATCAGCCGGACGCCTGTCGACGCGAGCGCCTCGGCGACGCGGGCGAGCCTCTCGCGGTCGGCGATCCGCGGCCGAAGGTACCGGCCCGGCGGCACGTTGAATTCACCGCGCCGATTCAACCTGAAGAGTCCGTTGAAGCCGGTGCGATTCAGATAGATGAACATCGCTGCGAGCTCGGGCGTGTACGTGATACCGCCGTCGGCCCTACGCAGTCGATCGCGCATCGGATTGAAACGTTCGTTGCGAACAGCGAGGTAGTGCGAGTCCCCGTCGATCGCGTGCGCCGCCGCGAGCCGTTCGAGCGCGTCGGCGATCGCGTGCGGCGCGTCGCGAACCGTCTCGTAGCAGCCGATCAGATCGGCGTTCGAGTCGATGAGCACCACACCGTGGTCGCGCAGCCGCCCCGATGCGTGCAGATCGAAGAATACGGCGCCGCTCCCGACGAATGGTTCGATGTATCGATTGAACGAACTTGGATAGAACCGGCGAAGATGCGGCAGCAGTTGACGTTTGCCGCCGGCCCATTTCAACAGAGGTTGAGTCATCGCCGATTGCGGATGGGATGGCGGATTTGGCGATTGCGGCACGACAATCCGCGATCCCAATCCGCAATCACAAGGTTACATCTCGTTCCGCCCACCACCAGATGCCGAGCGCGGTCGCGAGCAGACCCGCAGCGCCGGCGTAGAGGGGCAGCGATGGCGCGATGCGGCGCGCGAACGTGACGAGGCCGTTCCCGAACAGATCGACCGCGTCGTTGCTGACCGCGGCGAGGCCGCTGCGGTTCAACAGCATCCAGATGCCGCCGATCACCGCCAGCACGACGACGCCAATCGCGACGTTGAAGCCGGCGTCGAGAAACTGCTCGGAGCGCCAGCGCGCGCGGCGCACGCGGCCGAGCGTGCGTATCGTGAACTGCGCCGGCGCCGCGGGGACGGGACGGCCGCGCAGCATCGTTTCGAGCGCCCGCGCGCTTTCGAGCGCCGCCGCGCAGTTCGCGCACGACGCGAGGTGCGCGGCAATCCGTCCGTCGGCCGTCAGCTCGCCGCCGGCGATCGCTTCCAACGAATCGAGGGCTTCGTCGCAGAACATTTTCTTATTTTGTGCGCGGGGCCCCACCCCCGCGCACCTGTCGCGGCTCGCTTACGCTCGCCGCGGTAATTCGCGGCGTCGTCCTCCAAATCAGGTTTATGGCTTAAGGCCCCACATCCGCGCACCTGTCGCGGCTCGCTTACGCTCGCCGCGGTAATTCGCGGCGTCGTCCTCCGAATCAGGTTTATGGCTTAAGGCCCCACGTCCGCGCACCTGTCGCGGCTCGCTTACGCTTGCGACTTCAGTCCCAGCAACCAGCCTCCAACAACCAGCAACCGAACCCTGAACCAAGAACCCAATCGTCATTTCAGTTCGGTCTCCAACAGCCTGCGCAGCTGCTGCTTTGCGCGGTGCAGCTGCGTCTTCACGGTGCCGAGCGGCAGATCCAGCGCGCTCGCGAGATCTTCGTACTGCACGCCTTCGAGATAATGCGCGGCGATCAGCAGCCGATAGTTCGCCGGCAGCCGCGCGATCGCTTTCTCGAGGCGATCGCGCAGCTCGAGATCGCCGAAGCGCCGATCCGCGCTCGACGTCGCGCTCGTCACGCGGCCGCTCACGCGCGAGTCGTCGATCGACACCGGCGCCGCGCCGCGCCCGTGCTCCTGCAGGCAGACGTTCGCGACGATGCGGTAGATCCACGTGGAGAGGCGCGCCTCGCCGCGAAAGTACGGCAGCCCTCGATGAACCCGCAGGAACACCTCCTGCGCGAGGTCTTCGGCGCGACCGCGATCCTGGACCGTTCGTGCGATCAAGGCGAACACCAGATCCTTGTACCGATCGATCAGATCCTGAAAAGCGCGCTCGTCGCCCGAACGGCAGCGCTCGACGAGCTCGCGCTCGTTCACCCGATCCATCGGCGACATTCGTATTAGAACACGCGGGTGCGCAAATTGTTTCGACGCGCGTCGTGAAACAATTCAGGATCGCGCTCAGTCTAATGGGTCATGGACAGCTGGACCTACGGACCCTTCGCGATCCCGATCGTCGCCATCGTCGGCGCATTCACATACGGCATCATCAAAACGCTCGCGCGCGCGCGCGTGCGCGAGCTCGAGATCAAGGAACGCATCGCGATGATCGAGCGCGGCCTCGTGCCCGCCCCCGAAACCGATCCGCCCGGATTCGATCGCGCGATGCGGCGCTTCGAGCGCATGGAAACGCATCGCCGTGAATTTCACGACCACCGCTCGGGCAATGGCGGCCGCCATCGCCGCGCCGGCGTCACGCTGATGGGCGTCGGATTCGGGCTGATGGTGCTGATCGCGTTCGCGGACGAAAACCCCCAGACGGCAATCGGCGTCGGCGGATTCCTCGTGGTGATGGGTTTGGCGTTCCTGATCAACGGATTCATTGAGCGCAGCACCGAAGTGGTTCATTCGACCGGCGCCATGTCGCCGGCCCCTCCTGCCGCTCCCGCACCGCCTCCTCAGCCACCCCGACAGGACTGACCGCGTTTCCGCTCAGATACACGCGCCGAATCCATACTGATACAGTCGCGGAGACCGATAAATGATGATGGCCGTGCGCCGTATCGACGGCGATCAGCTTCTGTATCGCAGCTGATACAACTCGTCTCTAAAGCGCCAATAAGTCGATCCTTGTCATTTCTCGCTGTAAGTGACGGGGCGAAGCTCTCCCGTTTCGAGTCTCACTTCTCTCAACAAGGTCGGATTTGACCCAAAGGAGCCTATGCCGGATCCCCTAATCCGGGCGGACGCGGGTACTCGGCTCTCTCGTGCCCCAACCGCTTCGCCGCTGGAGCTGGTCGGCCACTCGCCGGCCATCACCCGCGCGCAGGAGCTCGTGCGCCGTGCCGCCGCCATGGACGGCGCTGTTCTGCTGACGGCCGAACCAGGCGCCGCCGTCGAATCGGTTGCGCGCGAGCTCCACGCGCGCAGCCGGCGGGCGTCGGGTCCCTATGTGATCGTCGAGTGCGCAGCGGTCGACGCCGCGCGCGCCGATCGCTTGCTTTTCGGTTCGCCGGCGCAGGATGCGCCGACCGATCTCGAATCGATCTCGGGCGATGGCCGCGTAGCGGCGGCGCGCGGCGGCACGCTGTTCCTGCAGGATGCGGCGGAACTGCCGGCCGCGGCGCAGGCGCGTCTGGCGCGCATCGCGCGCGACGGCGAGATGCGCGTCGACGGCGTCCAGGCCGCGGCGGCCCTCCGCTTCGTCGCGAGTGCGTCGCCCGCGATCGACGCCGACGTGAACGCGCATCGCTTCCGGATGGATCTCTACCGCCGGTTGTCGTCGACGCGAATCGATCTGCCGCCGCTGCGCGACCGCGCGGAAGACGTGCCGGCGCTGGCGACGCGGCTGCTCGACGACATCTGCGACGCGCACGGCGTGGCGCGGCGCAGCTTCACGCAGGCGGCGCTCGCCCTGGTGGGCGCGCTCACCTGGCCCGGCAACGTCGGCGAGCTGCGCACTGCGCTCGAACGCGTCGTGACGGACGCGCGCGAAGACATCGTCCAGATCGAGCATCTGCTTCCTGCGCTGCAGCTCCGGCGCGTCCCGGCGGTGTTCACTCCCGCCGGCAACCTGCGCGAGGCGCGTCTGCGTTTCGAGCGTGAGTATATCGCCGCCGTGCTGCAACATCACGGCTGGCGGATGATGGATGCCGCCCAGGCGCTCGGCATTCAGCGGCCGAATCTATATCGAAAAGCACGGCAGCTCGGCATCCCGTTGACGCGGGTCGCGGATTGATGAAGAGAGAACGAGGTATGCGGTTCGTTGCCATCCCCACGCTGTGGATGCTTCTCGCGCCGGCGGCCGCGCCTGCCGCGTGGGCGCAGCAACCGTCCCAACGGCAGCAGCAACCGGGGCCCACGCCGGACGTCGCGTTGCCGAAGCCAGCCGCGCCCGGCCAGCAGGCCGCGCCCATCGCCGTTGGCGACCAGTACGTGATCGGTCCGCAGGACACGCTCATGATCACGGTGATCGACGAGAGCGATCTGACCGCGAAGTACCGCGTCGACACCGACGGATCGATCACGCTGCCGTATCTCGGACGAATGCCGGCCGCGGGACTCTCGGTCGAAGAGCTGCGCAAACGGATCACGACCGGCCTGCAGAACGGTTGGATCAGGAATCCGCAGGTGCTCGTCGGCATCGAGCAGTACAAGGCGCGCAGCGTTGTCGTGACCGGCGCCGTGCGCGCGCCGCAGAAAGTCACGTTGACCGGGCTGACGATGACTCTGCTCGAGGCGCTGGCGCTGGCGGGGTCGCCGACGTCCGAGGCGGCGAACGAAGTGATCGTCGTCCATCCGGCGAAGCCGTACGAGAAAGAGCCGCAGGCGATTACCGTGAACCGCAAGGATCTCGAGCTCGGCAAAGCGGGCATGGACGTCGTCCTGCAGGACGGCGACATCATCAACGTGCCGGTCGCCAAGAAATTCTGGGTGAGCGGGTACGTCAAGAATCAGGGCGCATATGTGTACGACAGCGGGATGACCGTCGCGCAGGCGCTCATTCTCGCGGGCGGGCTCAGCGAGCGCGGATCCGATCGGCGCGTCACGATCAAGCGCGAGATCAAGGGCAAGATCGCCGAGGTCTCGGCGAGGCTCGAAGACAAGGTCCAGCCGAACGACGAGATCGTCGTCGGATCGCGTCTCTTCTAACGCAGTTCAGGCGTCCGCGGCTTGATGCGAATCAGTTTTCTCAGCGCGAGCGGGCAGCTCGGCGGCGCCGAGACGAGCCTGCTCGACGCGCTCGCGAGCCTGCGCGCCGCGCGGCCGGCGTGGCGGCTGCAGCTCGTGATCGCATCGAACGGACCGTTGGCGGCGCGCGCCGAGGCGCTGGGCGTGACGACAGTCAGCGCGCCGTTTCCGCCATCGGTCGCCCGGCTCGGCGAGCGCTCGGCGGCGTCGTCGAGCGGTGGTTATGCACGCTTCGCCGCGCAGCTCGGCCTTGCCGCCGGACCAATCGCTTCCTACACCGCACAACTGCGCCGCGCGCTCGCCGCGTTTCGTCCCGATGTCGTCCACACGAACGGTTTGAAGATGCACGTGCTCGCCGCCCGCGCGGCCGACGCGACGCCGATCGTGTGGCACGTGCACGATTACATCGGGCCGCGGCCGCTTTCCGCGCGCCTGCTTCGGTGGAATGTGTCCCGCTGCGCGGCGGTTGTCGCGAACTCGCGCAGCGTCGCCGACGATGTGCGCGCAGTACTCGGGAACGATGTTTACATCGTGCCGATTCACAACGCGGTCGACCTGCAGCGCTTCTCGCCGCACGGCCCGGTCGCGGATCTCGATCGACTCGCCGGCCTGCCGCCGGCCGCGGCCGGCACGGTTCGCGTCGGTCTCGTCGCGACGTACGCCCGCTGGAAGGGACACGCTGCGTTCATCGAGGCGATCGCGAAGTTGCCGCCTGACCTCGCCGTGCGCGCGTACATCGTCGGCGGCGCCGTCTATCAGACCGACGGCAGCCAGTACTCGGCTGGCGAGCTGGAAGATCTGGCGAAGGCGTCCGGCGTCGCCGATCGCGTCGGCATCACCGGATTCGTCGTGCAGCCGGAGGCCGCGCTTCGCGCCCTCGACGTCGTCGTTCACGCCAGCACCGCGCCGGAACCGTTCGGGCTGGCGATCGCCGAGGCGATGGCGTGCGGCCGCGCCGTCGTCGTGAGCCACGCCGGCGGCGCCGCCGAGCTCGTCACGCCGAACGTCAATGCGCTGCCGCACACGCCCGGCGATGTGAACGAACTGGCGGCGGCGATCGAGAGGCTGGCTCGCGACGCGGCGCTGCGCGCGCGGCTAGGCGCCGCGGCGCGCGCCACGGCCGAACGGATGTTCGATCGCGCGCGGCTCGCGGACGATTTGATTCCCGTGTACGAGACAGCCGTCAAACGCTCGCCTGAAAGGCTCGCGCTACCGCGAACGTGAGGCTCGCGCTACCGCGAACGTGAGGCTCGCGCTACCGCGAAAAGGTGAGGCTCGCGCTACCGCGAATTTGAGGCGCGCTATCGCAAATCTGCATGTAGCGCGAGGCTTTCAGCCGAGCGTCCGCATATGATCCGGCTCCTTCACGTCTATAGCGGAAACCTGTACGGCGGCATCGAGACTGCGCTCGTCGCGCTGGCGCGGCATCGCGACCTGTGTCCCGAGCTCACGCAGGAGGTGGCCCTCTGCTTCGACGGCCGCCTGCGCAGGGAGCTCGACGCCACGGGTATTCGAGTTCATGGTCTCCCGGCGCCGCGCGCGAGCGTCCCGCACACGGTGGCGCGCGCGCGTCGGGCGCTCGCCGCGCTGCTCGCGAACGAATCGTTCGATCGCGTGGTCTGCCACGCGGCGTGGTCGCAGGCCTTTTTCGGCGGGATCGTCCGGCGCGCGCGGATTCCGCTGGTGTTCTGGGCGCACGACGCCGTGACCGGTCGTCACTGGACGGAACGGCTTGCGCGCCGCGTGCCGCCGGACTTCGCGATCTGCAACAGCCGGTTTACCGCAGACGCCCTGACCTCGATCTATCCCGACGTGCCCTCCACCGTGCTCGCGTACGCCGTCGACCTGCAGACACCCGCGCTGACGCCGGGCGAGGTGATGGACATTCGCGGTTCGCTTCACACGAAGGACGATCACGTCGTCATCGTGCAGGCCAGCCGCATGGAAGCGTGGAAGGGACACGCCGTGCTGCTCGAGGCGCTGGCGCAGCTCGCCGATCGACGCCAGTGGGTGTGCTGGATCGTCGGGGGCCCGCAGCGCGCGGCCGAATCGACGTACGCCGATTCCCTGCGCGAGCTGGCACGCCGACTGGGGATTGCCGACCGCGTGCGACTGGTCGGCGCCAGCACCGATGTGCCGCGCCTGCTTGCCGCCGCCGACATCTACTGCCAGGCGAATATCGGCGCGGAGCCGTTCGGCGTGGTGTTCATCGAGGCGCTCGCGGCCGGTCTTCCCGTGGTGGCCAGCGCGATCGGTGGACCGACCGACATCATCACCGATGCGTGCGGCCGACTCGTGCCGCCAGGCGACGCGACAGCTCTGAGCGCGACGCTCCGAACGCTCGTCGACGACGGCAGCCTGCGCAGGCTGCTCGGACGCGCCGCGCCCCGGCGCGCGCAGCAGCTCTGCGATCCGCCGACGCAGATTCGCCGTTTGTACGAGGCGCTCGCGTCGCCGATGCGATCGGTCGTCTCCGCATGACGTGGAAGTGAAGGTGTGTGAGACGCTCGACGCGCGGGCGCGGAGCACGCTCGGTTCGAGCCACGACGCCATCTATCGCATGGTGAATGCCGCGCTGATCGCTCGCGGCGTCGAGGGCGGCCGGCTCGTCGACGTCGGATGCGGCCGCGGCGCGCTGTGGAGCGTCGTGTCGCCGCTCTTCGACCGCTACTGCGGTCTCGACGCAGTCCGCTACGACACGTTTCCGCTCTGCGGCGAGTTCAGGGCCGTCGATCTCGACGCCGCCGACTGGCCGATTGCCGCGGGCGAAGCCGACGTCGTGACGGCGATCGAGACCATCGAGCATCTCGAGAACCCATGGAATTTCGTGCGGGCGCTCGTGCGCATCGCCAGACCCGGAGGCTGGGTCGTCATCACGACGCCGAATCAGCTGAGCGCGCTCAGCGTGCTGACGCTCATCGTCAAACAGCGCTTCTCGGAGTTCCAGGATTCGCAGTACCCGGCGCACAGGACGGCGCTGCTCGAATCGGATCTGCTGCGTGTGGCGCGCGCCGCCGGCCTCGAGGCGCTTGCCGTGGCGTACAGCCACTACGGCCGGCTGCCGCTCGCGGCCGCGCACTATCCCGAAGCGATCGCGCGCCTGTGGCCGCGCGCGTTGTCGGACAACCTGCTCGTGATCGGTCGCAAACCGCGATGACCTCCGCTCCGCGCGTGGCGTTCGTCAACTGCGGCATCCTCGGCCACAAGGCAATGGCCGACGTGATGGTCGATCTCGGCGTGCTGATGGGCGTCGAAGCGACGCACATCGACCTTTCGAACGACCTCACGATCGGCGATCGCGTGATACGGCGGCTGCTCAGCTGCCGCGCGGTACCGACAGATGGGGCCTTCGCCAATCTCGATTTGCGGCGATGGCGTCAGGAACTGAATCTCGGCTGGCTGGCGCGGCGGCGCCTTCGGGCGGCCGAGCGTCACGGCGGGTTCGACGTGCTGCACCTTCACACGCAAAGCGCCGCGTACACGAACGTGGCGCGGATGGCGCGAACGCCGGCCATCGTGTCGATCGACAGCACGTCGCGGCTCGCGAGCCTCGAGGCCTCGTCTGCCGCCGGGCGCTGGAGCTACAAGCCGAACGTCGTGCACGACGGGATCGTGTTTCGTGCGGCGCGCGCGATCGTCTCGACGTCCGAGTGGGCGAAGCGCGACCTCGTCGATCTCTATCCCGACTGCTCGGCGAAAGTGCACGTCATTCCGTATCCGGTACGCGACGCATTCGACCCCGAATGGATCGCCGAGCGGTACGCGCGCGGCGGGCGCGAGGCATCGACGAGAGTACGCGCGCTGTTCGTCGGCGGCGACTTCCCGCGCAAAGGCGGCGCGGATCTGCTCGACGCGTGGCGCGACGGATCGTTCGGCGAGCGGGCGTCGCTAGACATCGTGACCGACTGGCCGATTGCGGCCCACGCGGCGCCGCCCGGCGTCCGGATCGTGCGCGGCACGGTGCCGTACAGCGCGGGCTGGTTCGAGCTGTGGCGGCGCGCCGACGTTTTCGTGATGCCGACGCGGCACGAGGCGTTCGGCATCGTCTACGAGGAAGCGGCCGCCGCCGGTCTGCCGGCGATTGGCACCGCGATCAACGCGGTGCCCGAGATCATCGAGGACGACGCGACCGGTCTTCTCGTTCCGCCGGGAGACGTCGCTGCGCTCGTGCGGGCGCTTCGCACCTTGATCGACTCGGCGGATCTGCGGCGGCGTCTCGGAACCGCGGCGCGCGCGCGTGTCCGGCAGCGCGCGTTTCCCGACCGCTACGCCTCGAAGCTTGCACCGCTCATCCACAGCGTGATGGGAGCCGATGTCCACGCCTCGTAGCCTCGTCGAGCAGCGGCAGCAGGAAGAGATGTCGGCGTACTACGCCGCGCGCTCGCCGTCCGCGGTCGCCGCGACCCAGACCGCCGCGACGCCGTTCGATCAGGAAAGTGTTCGTCTGAGCGGGTTCGCGGAGTGGTTCGCCGTCAGCCAGACGCTGCTGCCGGCGCTGTTGCTGCTCCCCGGCAGCCAGATGTACCGGTTACCGCTGCGCATCGGTGCGTACGCGATCAGCCTTTACGCGTTCGCGTTGTGGTGGCTGGATCGCGCCGCGCGCAAAGAGGGCAAGCATCCGGCCGAGCGTTTTCTCCTGTTGGTCATGGTCGTGCTGACGGCGTCGATCGCGCACCCCGACACGGTCGGTATGGTCCCGGGCATCGCGTCGGTGCTCATGTACTTCACGATTCTGTGCCCGCTGTTCTGGGCGCGCGCGTACGTGACGGACCGGCGTCAGCTCGTCCGCGTGCTCGCCATCCTGATCGTCTGCAACGGCATCAATTCGATCGTCGGCGTGCTGCAGGTATACGACCCGGCTCGCTGGATGCCGCGCGAATTGTCGATGTTCTACGCCGCGGGCAGTCAGATGTCGGCCGCCGTCACGTACGTCGGGCCGGGCGGCCGTCTGATCATGCGTCCACCCGGCCTGTTCGACACGCCGGGCGCGGTGTGCGGCGCCGGCACGATCGCCGCGATGTTCGGGCTCATCTTCGCGCTCGAACCGATTCGGTGGTGGAAGCGGCTCATCGCGTTCGCGATGGCCGGGGCCGGCATCGCCGCAATCTATCTGAGCCACGTGCGCGTGGCGCTGGTCGTCACCGTCGCGATGATGCTGTTCTACCTCGCGCTGCTCGCGTTTCTGCGCGAGCACAAGCGCTTCACGCAGTTCGGCACGCTCGCCGTCGGCATCCTCGCCGGCGCGCTGGTGCTTGCCGTCGCGCTCGGCGGCCAGAGCACGCTCGATCGCTTTTCGACGCTCCTCGCCGAAGATCCGGCGACGCTGTATTACAACAATCGCGGCGTCGCGTTTCAGCAGGGATTCACCACGCTGTTGTCCGAATACCCCATGGGCGCCGGCCTCGCGCGCTGGGGCATGATGCATTACTACTTCGGCGCGCCGTCGCGGATGGACGTGGCGGAGGTGTTCGCCGAGGTGCAGCCGAGCGCGTGGATTCTCGACGGCGGCGTCTTCCTCCTGGCGTTCTACTTCCTTGCGCTGATCGCGACCGTGGTGTACGACGCCGTGTTCGTGCGCAACCTCGCCGACCCCGAGGATCGCCTCTGGACCGCGGCGATCGTCGCGGCGAACTTCGGAACGCTCGTGCTGGTGTTCACCTTCGTGCCGTTCGGCACCGTCGGCGGCATGCAGTTCTGGTTCCTGGAAGGCGCGCTGCACGGCGCGATGGCCAGGCGTCCGCGGTTGCGCGCATGAATCGCTGGATGCTCGTCGCCGGCGATTTCACGCCGCTCGGCGGCATGGACGCCGCCAACCACGCGCTCGCGCGCTGTCTCGCGTCCGACGGCGACGTGCACCTGGTGACGCATCGCGTGTGGGCGGATCTCGAGGCGCTCGATTCGATTGCCGTCCACCGCGTGCCGCGCCCGCTGAACCGGCACGCGCTCGGCAGCGCGCTGCTCTCGGGCGCCGGCCGGCGACTGTGGCGGCGGCTCGAGCCGCTCGGCGCGCGCGCGGTCGTCAACGGCGGCAACTGCCGCCTCGCGGCGACCAACTGGGTGCATTACGTGCACGCCGCGTACACGCCCGCGGTCGACGGATCGATGGCGCGCCGCTCGAAGACGGCGCTCGTGCATCGCCGCGACGTGGCGGCCGAACGGGCGGCGCTGAAGGCGGCGCGCGTCGTCGTCTGCAACAGCGAGCGCACGCGCACCGACGTCGTCGAGCGGGCCGGCGTCGACGCCTCGCGCGCGCACGTCGTGTACTACGGCATCGACTCAGCGCGATTCGCGCGCGTCACCGATGGGGAGCGCCGCCGAGCGCGCACGGCAATCGGCGCCGCCGGCGATCGACCGATCGCCGGCTTCGTCGGTGCGCTCGGCGATCGCCGCAAGGGATTCGATACGCTGTTCGACGCGTGGACGCGCCTGTGCGGCCGCGCGGCATGGGACGCGGACCTGATTGTCGTCGGCGCCGGCGCCGAGCTCGCCGCGTGGCAGCGCCGCGCAGCTGAGGCCGGACTGGCGGACAGAGTCCGGTTCATGGGCTTTCGCGACGATGTGCCGGCGATTCTCGCGGCGCTCGACGGCTTCGTTCACCCGGCGCGCTACGAGGCCTACGGCCTCTCGGTTCACGAAGCGGTATGTCGAGGCGTGCCCGCGATCGTGACGAGGTCTGCCGGCGTCGCGGAGCGGTATCCCGCCGGGCTCTCCGATTTGCTCCTCGACAATCCGAACGATGCCGGCGAGCTCGCCGAACGTCTGTCGCTGTGGCGAAGCCACCTCGATCGCGTCCGTGCGCGCGTTGCGCCGTTTGCCGACGCGCTGCGGACCCGCAGCTGGAACGACATGGCGCGCGACATCGCGGCGCTTCCGGCATGATCGATCGGTGCTGGATCTGCGGCGGCGCCGATCTCGCCCGGTTCCACGAGGCGCCGTTCGATTTTCACCAGTTCGCCGACGAAGATCGCGACCTGTACGCCTACACCGGCCGGCGCGTCTGGCTCGTCCGGTGCGCGACGTGCGGATTCGGCCAGCCCGAGGAGCTGCCGGCGCTGGAACGATTTTTCGATCGCATGTACGCGCAGCGGTGGTCCGACGAGTGGATCGCCAGCGAGTTCGACGCCGACTACAAGGACTTCATCTTCGCGGCGATTCTGCGCACGCTGAAGCGCCGGGTGCCGCCAGCGCCGCGGACGCTGCTCGACATCGGCGCACACGCCGGCCGCTTTCTCCATCTCGCGCAGGCCGACGGCTGGACCGTGGAGGGCATCGAGCTCAATCCGCGCACCGCCGCGTTCGCCGCGAAGCGGACCGGCGCGTTGGTGCATCAGGTCAACGCGCACGCGCTGGCGTCCGACGGCCGCCGCTTCGGCGCCGTCGTCCTGACCGACGTGCTCGAGCACATTCCGGAGCCGATGCGCCTCCTTGAATCGATTGCGGCGCTCGTCGAGCCGGGCGGATCGATTGCCGTGAAAGTGCCGAACGGCCGCGCGCAATGGATCAAGGAGCGCGCGCTGGCGGCGGTCAGCGCGCACCGCGTGTCGCTCGCCGACAACCTCGTGCACGTGAATCATTTTTCGCCGCGCTCGCTGGCGCTCGCGCTCGAGCACGCCGGCTTCTCCGGCGTGACCGTCAGGACCGCGCCGCCGGAACTGCCGCAGCGAGGGCTGTCTCGGGCCGCGCGGCTCGCCACCTTTGGCGCCGCATCGTTGCCCGGCGCGGTGCATACGCCGCTCGCGCTCAACCTGCAGGCGTATGCGACGCTCGCCTGAACGGTTACCGCTACCAGAACATGAATCTCCCAGCAACCAGCCCCCAGCAACCGGCAACCAGCGAGATTCACATTGCGATCAGATCGACGCGACCGCAGCTGAGCGCCGAGCTGCGCGAGCTCTGGGAGCACCGCGAGCTGTTCTATTTTCTCGCGTGGCGCGACATCAAGGTTCGCTACAAGCAGACCGTGCTCGGCATCGCGTGGGCGGTGCTCCAGCCGGCGATGACGATGATCGTGTTCACGTTGTTCTTCGGAAAGCTGGCGCGCGTGCCGTCGGACGGCGTCGCGTATCCGCTGTTTGCGTACGCCGGGATTCTGCCCTGGACGCTGATGGCGGCCGGCGTCGGCGCGAGCTCCGGCAGCGTCGTCGGCAGCCCCAACCTGATCACGAAGGTGTACTTCCCGCGGATGATCATTCCCGGCGCTGCCGTGCTCTCGGGTCTGGTCGATTTTCTGATCGCGGCCGTCGGCCTCGCGCTGCTGATGGCGCGCTACGGTGGACACGTGTCGTGGACGCTCGTCGGGCTCGTGCCGGTCGTCGGCCTCATCCTGCTGCTCGCCGCCGGCGTCGGCGGATTTCTCGCGGCCGTCAACGTGAAATACCGCGACGTCCGCTACATCGTGCCGTTCTTCATGCAGCTGTGGATGTTCGCGACACCGGTGATCTACTCGGCGAGCCTCGTGCCGGCGAGATGGCGCGTGTTCCTCGCGCTCAATCCGATGGCGAGCTACATCGAGGCGTTCCGCGCCGTGTGCTTCGGCAGGCCGCTCGACTGGGCCGGCCTCGGTCTGTCGACGCTCGTGACGTTCGCCATGGTGGCGGTGGCGGTCCGCGCATTTCGCACCGTCGAGCAGACGTTCGCGGATTACATCTGACCGTGCGCCCGATGATTACCGTCGACCACGTCACCAAGCAGTACACGATCGGCACCGTGCAGGCGCGTTACGGAACGCTGCGCGACGCGGTGCCGAACGTGATGCGCGCGATGACGCGCCGCTTCCGGGCGGGCGCTGCGTCGCGCCGCACGGTGATCAACGCGCTCAACGATGTCAGCTTCCGCGTCAGGGCGGGCGAAGCCGTCGGCATCATCGGACGCAACGGCGCCGGCAAATCGACGCTGCTGAAGGTGCTCGGTCGCATCACGCAGCCGACGCGCGGCGCGATCGATTTGTACGGCCGCGTCGGCAGTCTGCTCGAAGTGGGCACGGGGTTTCACCCTGAGTTGAGCGGGCGCGAGAACGTGGTCCTGAGCGGTGCGATTCTCGGGATGCGGCGTGCCGAGATCCTCCGGCAGTTCGATGCCATCGTCGCGTTCGCCGAGGTCGAGCGCTTCATCGACACGCCGGTGAAGTTCTATTCGAGCGGCATGTACATGCGGCTGGCGTTCGCGGTCGCGGCCCACCTCCAGCCGGAGATCCTGCTGATCGACGAGGTGCTTGCCGTCGGCGACTCGAATTTCCAGAAGCGTTGCCTCGGCAAGATGGAGGAGTTCCGCTCCATCGGCCGCACGGTCCTGTTCGTCTCGCACAACATGGCGAGCGTCGTCCGCCTGTGCCAGCGCGTCATTCTGATGCAGGACGGCGCGGTCGTCGCCGATGGACCGGCCGATCAGGTGACGCGGCGTTATCTGCAGTCGGGGACCGGCAGCCCGGCCGAACGCGTCTGGCCCGACGTCGCCGGCGCGCCGGGCGACGGCATCGCGCGGTTACATGCCGTCCGCATCCGCGACGAGCGCGGCCGCATCGCTCCGACGATCGACATCCGAAAATCGTTCGACGTCGAAGTCGAGTACTGGGCGCTGCAGACGGGCACGCGTCCGACCGTGTCGATTCACTTCGTCAACGAAGAAGGGATCACGCTGCTCGTCAGCAACGACTTCAACAACCGTGTGTGGTGGCGCACGCCGCGCGGGCCGGGCCTCGTCCGCTGCACGTGCCGCCTGCCCGGCAACTTCCTCGCCGAGGGACAGCTGTTCATCGCTGCCGCCGTCTGCAGCTACAACCCCGATCTGGTCCACGCGCTCGAATACGACGTCGTGTCGTTCCAGATCGTCGATCGCAGCGAAGGCGACGGCGTCCGGGGCGAATATGCCGGCAACTGGCCTGGCGTCGTTCGGCCGATGCTCGAATGGCATGTCGAACCGATCCCCACGGCCGTTGCGGTTTTCACGACAAGTGGTGACGTTCTGTCCTAGCCGTACGTCGTTGCCAAATCGGGACCGATTGCAGGCACCACGAAAATCACGAAAGCACGAAACGCACGAAACTATTCCAAGGGTTTCGTGTGTTTCGTGGCCGTTCCCCGGCGGTACTGACGGTCGGCTCCACGCGAGAAGAAAATGCGATTCACTGACGATCCACGCCGCAGCGCGGAAGCGCTGTATGTCGACCAGCATCCCGAATCGCGCGTCTCCTCGTCGATTCTCGCGTTCGTGCGCGAGCGCGCCGGACGCCGGATCATCGATTTCGGATGCGGTACGGGCGGGTACGCCGCGCTCCTGAGACGAAGCGGCTTCGACGTCACGGCGGTCGATCGGAACCCGGCGTACGTGGCCGCGGCGGCGAGCCTCGGCGTTCCCGCGCAGCGCGTCAACGGCGCGCTGCCGTTTCCCGACGGCGCGTTCGACACGCTGTTGATGATTGAAGTGCTCGAGCACGTGCCGGACGACGACCTCGAGGGGGTGCTCGCTGAAATCCGCCGCGTGGTTCGCCGGAACGTGCTGATCACCGTCCCCGACTGCGAGGACGTGATGTACCTCCAAAGCGCGGGCATGACGCACGAGCATTTCCTCGCCGCGGATCACGTCCAGTTCTTCACGAAACGCAGGCTGCAGGCATTGCTCGAACGGTTCTTTCCGGCCGTCGAGATCGCGCGCGGCGATCCGATTCTGCCGCATCTGCTGCTGCCCCAGATCGTGCGCAGGCCGCTCTCGGCGTTGTACCGACTCGGCGTCCTGCGGCCGTCGCTCTACTCGCGGCTCTTCGCCGAAGCCCGCGTCGATGTCTGAGATCGCCGTCGTGGTCGTCAACTGGAACGGCGGCGGCGTCGCCGTCGAAAGCGTCGCGTCGATCGCGGCGCAGGATGCTCGGCCCGACGTGTGGCTCGTCGACAACGGATCGACCGACGGGTCGCTGGCTGCCATCGAGTCGGCGTGCCCGTCGGTGAAGGTGATTCGCAACGGCCGGAACCTCGGCTACGCGGCTGCCGTCAATCAGGGGCTTGCGGCGGCGGCCGGCGCGCGCTACGTGCTGCTCGCGAACAACGACGTCGTGCTGCCCGATCGGGCATCGCTCGGGCGAGCGGCCGCGTACATGGCGGCGCATCCCGACATCAACGGCGTCTGCGGCCGCTACGAGTTCCCGGACGGCTCGTTCCAGCTGTTCTACGCACAGCTGCCGTCCGAGTTCGACATGGTGGTGACGTGGGGCATCGGCCGTCATCTCACGTGGCTGCTGTTCCACGGCCGCTCGCGCGAGTACTACCTCGTCGATCGCGACTGGAGCGTCCCGATGACGCTCGAGCAGCCGGCCTTCTCGTGCGTGCTGATGCGCGCCGAGGCGATGCGGCGCGTCGGCACGCTCGACGAGCAGTTTCCGATCTTCTTCAACGACGTCGACTACTGCTGGCGCTGGCGCGAGCACGGGCTGACATGGCACTACCTGCCTGACTGGCGCGTGGTCCACGATCAGAGCCACACGTCCGAACACATCCCTCTGCTGCGCGCCGAGCTGGCGGGCAGCGCGATGCGTTTCGCGCGCAAACATTTCAGCGGCGCGAGCCGCCTGCGCATCTGCGTCGCGATCCTGCTCGAAGCGGCGTGGCGGACGCTGCGGCACGGCGATCTGCGCGTGCCGCTGCGCAGCGTGTGGCGCGGGCGGCTGTTCCACGTCGCCGTCTCCGAATCGTGAACTGGCACGTCATCACCGGCGAGTATCCGCCGCAGCACGGCGGCGTGAGCGACTACACGCGCCAGATTGCGCGCGGCCTCGCCGACTTCGGCGACGCCGTCCACGTCTGGGCGCCGCCGGTCGAGAGCGGCGGCAACGGCTCGGCGGCGAGCGACCGCGGCGTCACGGTTCACCGGCTGCCGAATCGCTTCGGGTTCAACGGACTGCGCTATCTCACCCGCGAAATCGATCGTCTTCCTGGTCCGAAGCGGCTCCTGGTTCAGTACGTGCCGCATGCGTTCGGCTGGAAGGCGGCGAACCTGCCGTTCTGCTTCTGGATCCGATCGCGGCGGCACGAATCGATCTGGGTGATGTTCCACGAGGTCGCGTACCCCTTCGATCGCGACGAAACGCTGTCGCGTAACGCGCTCGCCGTGCTCAATCGTGTGATGGCGACGACGATCGCGGCTTCGGCCGAGCGGCTGTTCGTGTCGATCCCGGAATGGCGGACGCACATTCAGGAGCTCGTCGCGCCGCGCGCGCCCGTTGAATGGCTGCCTGTCCCGAGCGGCATTCAAGTCGTGGACGATCCGGTGGAGTCGATGCGGCTGCGTGCGCAGTACGGCGGCGGCGCGCCGCTCGTCGGTCATTTCGGCACGTACGGCGACTCGATTCGCGGAATCCTCGAACCGGCGGCAGCTGCGCTCCTCGATGCGAGCGACTGCCGCGTGCTGCTCGTCGGGCGCGGGAGCCATCGCGTCGCGCGGGAGCTCGTCGAGCAGCGGCGGTCGCTGCGCGATCGCGTGCATGGCACGGACACGCTCGCCGACGATGACGTATCGCGCCATGTCAGTGCGTGTGACGTGATGCTGCAGCCGTACCCCGACGGCATCAGCACCCGACGCACGAGCGCGATGGTCGCGCTCGCGCACGCGCGGCCGTTGGTGACGACGACCGGCTGGCTGACCGAGTCGCTGTGGGAGGACTCGGGCGCCGTCGTGCTGGCGCCGTACGACGATCCGGTCGCCCTCGCGGCGGCGACCGCCGCGCTGATCGGCGACGCCGACCGCCGCGCTCGTCTGGCCGCAGATGGCGCGGCGTTGTACGACCGCCGGTTTCACCTGCGGCATTCGCTCGCTGCGCTTCAGGGAGTCGCAGTCTGATGCGCGTGCTGCTGGCCAACGACGGATTCGGCGACGCGGGCGGCGTCCAGAGCTATCTCGATCGCATCGTGGCCGGCCTGGCCGCACGCGGTCACGCGGTCGTGATCCTGCATCGCGACTCGAAGCCCGCACAGTTTGCCGCGGCCGAGACCTACGGGTTCGAGCAGTTCAGCGTCGCCGGCGGCGTCGACGCGGCGCTCGAGCAGGTTCGGCGGTGGGCGCCCGACGTCTGCTTCTCGCACAACATGGACCGCCTCGAAGTGGAGCACCGCCTGGCCGACGAGTGGCCGGTCGTCAAGTTCATGCACGGTTACCTCGGGACGTGCATCGGCGGACAGAAGCGGTTCGGGTTTCCCGTGTTCCAGCCGTGCGACCGCGTGTTCGGTGCGGCATGTCTCGCGCTGTACGGCCCGAGGCACTGCGGCGAGCTGAACGCCACGAAGTTCGTCGCGCACTATCGGTGGGCGCGCGCACAGCGCGATCTCTTCGCGCGCTACCGCGCCGTCGTCGTCGCGAGCGAACACATGAGGCGCGAGTTCGTGCGGAACGGCGTCGACGCCGCGCGCGTCCACGTCAACCCGCTCTTTCCGACTCACGACCTTGCGCCGGCCGTGGCGCCGCGGCTCGAACGTCCGTCGGTCGTGTTCCTCGGACGGATGACCGTTCTGAAGGGCGGCGATTTGCTCGTGCGCGCCGTCGCGGACGCGTCGGTGCGACTCGGGCGAGCCATCTCGCTGATCGCGATCGGCGATGGACCGCAGCGCGCGCGCTGGGAAGCGCTTGCGTCCGAACTGCAGGTGGACGCTCGGTTCCCCGGATGGCTGCGTGGCGACGACCGTTGGGACTGGGTGAGGACCGCGACGCTCGCCGCGGTGCCGAGCACGTGGCCGGAGCCGTTCGGGCTCGTCGGCCTCGAGGCCGCCGCTCTCGGCGTGCCGGCAATCGCGTTCGACGTAGGCGGCGTGCGCGAGTGGCTCCGTCCCGGCGTGAACGGATTCCTCGTGCCGGCCCGTCCGCCGGAGGCCGAGGCGTTCGGCGGCGTCCTGGCCGGAGCGCTCAGCCGTCCGATCGAGCTCGCCGCGATGCGGAGCCGCGCCGTCGCCGTCGCGCGCGAGATGTCGCTCGATCGCCACCTCGATCGGCTCGAAGAAATTTTCGGTGCCACGCGCTCGCCTGAAAGGCTCGCGCTACGTCATGTAGCGCGAGGCTCTTAGCCGAGCGTTCCCTGAAATTGCGCATCCTCCTGGTCGGCGACTATCCGCGCGATCCGCGGCTCGGATCGACCAAGGTTTTCCTCAAGCTGCAGGAAGAGTTCCGCGCGCTCGGACACGAGTGCGACGTGCTGCTTGCGGACGACCTCGGTCCTTATCCGCAGCATCGCCTGCTGCGCTGGGCCGTCGAGCCCGTCGCGGCGTTGGCTGCGGTGCGGCGCGCGTTTCGCGATCGAGGCGTGTACGACGTCGTCGACGTCGCCAGCGCCGAAGGATTGTGGATTGGCGCGCTGCGGCGCGCCGGGTTGCTCAATGGCGCGGCGGTCATCTCACGGTCCAACGGCATCGAGCATCTCAACTACCAGCGGATGCTCGACGATCACGACGACGGTCTCGCGCGAAAACCGTGGACGCGGCGATGGTTCTATCCTGCCGTCCGGCTTTCACAGGTGGCCGGCGCCGCGCGCGCGGCCGATCGCCTGATCCTTCTCAACGATGCGGATCGCGCGTTCGTCCGGTCGAAGCGGTGGAAGCCCGACGATCAGATCGACCTCGTGGCGCACGGCGTGTCGTCGCGCTTCCTGGCCGACGTGCCGGCGCCCGATCATCCGCGCGGACGCGGCATCCTCTTCTGCGGCACGTGGGACGCGATGAAAGGCGTCCAGTATCTCGCGCGGGCGTTTTCGAGCCTGGTGGACGCTCGCCCGCCGAGCGATGGAACTACCCTGACCGTCGTCGGCGGCGGCGTACCTGCCGCCGCGATCCTTTCCGCGTTTTCCGAAACCGCGCGCCCGCACGTGACCGTCGTCGATCGCGTCTCCGAGGAAGAAGTCATCGCCGCGTACCGGTCGCACGACGTGATGGCGTTTCCGTCCTCGTACGAAGGATTCGGCATGGTGCTGCTCGAGGCGATGAGCCAGCGTCTGCCGGTCGTCGCCACGCCGGTCGGCTGCGCGACGATGCTCGTTCGCGATGGAGATACCGGCTTGATCGTGCCGCCGCGGAACTCGGATGCGCTTGCCGCAGCTCTCAACCGTATGCTCGATGATCCGGCGCTGCGCGCCAGCGTCGCCGAGCGCGCGTTTCAGCGGGTGCGCGAGATGAGCTGGACCCGCACCGCTCGCGAGACGTTGAACGTGTACGGCCGCGCGCTGAACGGTTTCGCTCGATGACACGCTTGACCGTCGGCGTTGTCACGAAGAACCGTCCCGACACGCTGCGGCGTTGTCTCTCGTCGCTGGCGCTGATCGCCGACCTTCTCGCGGAGGTGATCGTGGTCGACGACACGAGCGACATTCCAGTCGACGCCGCGATCCGCCAAATCCCGCCAGCGGTGTCGGGCCGGGTGCGCACGATCCGCCAGGCCAATCACGAAGGCTACATCGTCGCGCGCAACCGCATCGTGCGTGAGGCGACCACCGAGTACGTCTTTCTGATGGACGACGATGCGTGGCTCCTCGAAGGCGCGTGCATCCTCGAAGCGCTTGCGCTCATCGACGATCACCCGCGCGTCGGCGCGGTCGCGTTTGCGATGGCGACGATCGACGGCGGGCCGTGGGACGCCCGGATGCAGCCGGCGCCGGTCGATTACCCGTGCCTGGTCCCGTCGTTCATCGGGTTCGCGCATCTGCTGCGCCGGCGCGTGTTTCTCGAGCTCGGCGGCTATCCGGAAGCCTTCCATTTCTACGGCGAGGAAAAAAGCTACTGCCTGCGGCTGATCGACGCCGGATTCGACATCGTCTATCTGCCGCGTGCCCGCGTCGTCCATGCGCCGCACGCCACGGGACGCAGTACCTCGAAGTACCTGCGCTACGTGATCCGCAACGATTGCCTCGGCGCGATGAACGACGAGCCGCTGCCGGTCGCGTTGATATCGGTCCCGCTTCGCCTCGCGCGCTATCTGTCGATGCGCCGTGGCGTCGCCGATCCCGGCGGCCTGCGCTGGATCGTCGGCGATCTCCTCTCGCGCGTGCCGCTGGTCTGGCGCGACCGGCAGCCCGTTCAGTGGTCGACGATCCGTAAATGGCGTCGCGTGCGGCGCGATTCGCCGCGGTGGATCCCGCACGGCGACGGTCGAGATGTCCAGGTCTCTGAATCTGCCAGCCGAACGATCGGCGTCGGCATCACCACGAGCAACCGGCCGCAGCGGCTCACCGACTGCCTCCGATCGCTCGCCCTGCTCGGCGACCTCGTCAGCGCCATCATCGTCGTCGACGATGCGAGCGATGTGCCGGCGCGCGACGCAATCGGTCCGCTGCCCGCCGCGATTGCCGACAAGCTGACGATCATCCGGCAGCCGGAGCCGGGCGGCAACATCCTGTGCCGGAACGTGGCGATGCGCCATGCGACGACCGACGAAGTGCTGCTGCTCGACGACGACACCGTGATCATCCGCTCCGAGACGATCCGGCGCGGACTCGAGCTGATGCATCGCGACGGCGCGATTGCAGCCGTCGGGTTCGCGATGGCGTCGCCCGACGGCGCGCCGCTTCCGTCGCTGATGCAGCCGTCGCCGGCGCGGTACGTGTGCTACGTGCCGTCGTACATCGGGTTCGCGCATCTGATTCGCCGCGCGCCGTTCTTTCAGGTCGGCGGCTACCGTGAGCTGTTCCAGCGCCACGGCGAAGAAAAGGAGTGCTGCCTGCGGCTGATGGATGCCGGCTACGACATCGTGTTCTTGCCCGATCCGCCAATCGTGCATCACGTCGATCCGACCGGCCGGAACCTCAAGCGCTATCTGCGCACGGTGATCCGCAACGATTGCCTCGGCGCGCTTTACAACGAACCGTTGCCGATGCTCGTCTTCACGCTGCCGTTCCGGCTTTTCAGATACCTCAAGATGCGCCGCAAAGCCGGCGTCAGCGATCCAGGCGGGTTCGTCTGGATTGTCCACGAGCTGGCGCGGCACTTCTCGTCGGTCGTTCGCGAGCGGCGTCCGGTGCAGTGGGCGACGATGCGGAGATGGCGGCGGCTGCGCCGCGAGTGGCCGGCGTACGATCGGCCGGCGGCGGCATGATGGCGCGTCATCACCGTACCCGCCGCCGACTGCTGACGATCGGACACTCGTACTGCGTCGAGCTGAACCGGCGGCTGCCGCAGGAGATGGCGCGCTCGGACGGCTGGGACGTCACAGCGGTCGCGCCCGCGCGCTTTCGCGGCGATTTCGGCTGGCACGTCACCGAGATGCGCGCTGGCGAGGCGTGTCGCGTGGTGCCGGTGCCCGTCCATTTCGGACGCCGCGTGCACACGATGCTCTACGGCCACGCGCTCGCGCGGCTGTTGCGGCAGCCGTGGGACGTCGTTCACTGCTGGGAAGAACCGTACGTCGCGTCGGCGGCACAGATTGCCAACGCGACCGCGCTGCGGGTACCGCTCGTCTTCGCGACGTTTCAGAACATCATGAAGCGATACCCGCCGCCGTTCAACTGGATCGAGCGTTCGGCCATGCGCCGCGCCGACGGTCTGATCGCGTTCGGCCACACCGCGCGCGACGTGCTCGGCGCGCGTGGATGGCAGCAGCCGGCGCGGACGATTCCGCCCGGCGTCGACGTCGCGCAGTTCCGTCCCGATGCGGAGCAGCGCGCGCGGACGCGCGCGCGCTTCGGCTGGACCGACGACACGCCGGTCGTCGGCTTCGTCGGCCGGTTCGTGCCGGAAAAGGGCGTCAGCATGCTGCTGCAGACGCTCGATCGAGTGAAGACGCCGTGGCGCGCCTTGTTCGTCGGGTCGGGGCCGCTCGAATCGCCGATCCGCACGTGGAGCCGTCCGTACGGCGATCGCGCGCGCGTGGCGACCGGCGTCGGCCACGACGACGTGCCCGCGTACCTGAACGCGCTCGACGTGTTGTGCGCGCCGAGCGTGACGACCGGGGCGTGGCGCGAGCAATTCGGCCGCATGCTCATCGAGGCGTTTGCCTGCGGCGTGCCGGTCGTCGCGTCCGACAGCGGTGAGATTCCTCACGTCGTCGGGGACGCGGGGGTCCTCGCCGGCGAGCAAGATCGTGACGGGTGGCTGCGCCTGCTCGAAGAGCTGCTGCTCGATCCGGCGCGCCGCGCCGACCTCTCGCGCCGCGGACGCGATCGCGCCGTCTCCACGTACGCGTGGCCCGTCGTCGCGCGGCAGCATCTGGATTTCTTCAACGAGCTCACCCGATGAGGCCGCTGCGCGTCGCGATCTGCGCCGACTTTCTTCAGGAGCAGTGGCCGAGCATGGACCGCGTCGCCTGGCTGCTGTACGAAGAGCTACGGCCGTGGTCGCGTGCCGGTGTGATCGCGTCGCTCGTGCGTCCGCCGTTCGAGCGCCGGCTGACGCGCGTTCCGTTGGTCGGCCGCACGCGCACGGCGTTCAGCGGCGATCGCTTCATGAACCGCTTCTGGCGGTATCCGCAGACGCTCGAGCGCCTCAAGGACGACTTCGACGTGTTCCACATCGTCGACCACAGCTACGCGCACCTGGCGCACGTGCTGCCGGGGGACCGAACGGTCGTCACGTGTCACGACCTCGACGCGTTTCGCTCGGTGCTGGAGCCGGAGCGCGAGCGGCGATCGTCCGTGTTTCGAACGATGACGCGCAAGATCCTCGCCGGGCTGCAGCGCGCAGCGCGCGTCACCTGCGATTCGACGGCGGTCCGCACCGAGCTCGTCGGACGCGGACTCGTGCCGGCCGATCGTGTGACCGTCGTGCCGCTCGGCGTGACCCGCATCTTCGCGCCCGCGCCCAATCCCGCATGCGATCGCGAGGCGGCGGCGCTCGCGCAATCGCCGCCCGGCGCGATTGAGATTCTTCACGTCGGCAGCACCGTACCGCGCAAGCGCATTGATGTGTTGCTGCGCATCTGCGCAGCGGTGCGGAACGACTTTCCCGATGTGCGCCTCGTTCACGTCGGCGATTCGCTGACCCCGCAGCAGCAGCGAATCGCGAGCGACGCCGGTCTGGCGGACCGCCTCGTCGCGGTGAACGGCGTCCACGACCCGATCCTCGCGGCGCTCTATCGCCGCGCGGCGCTGGTCCTGCTGCCATCGGAGCGCGAAGGCTTCGGGCTGCCGCTCGTCGAGGCGATGGCGTCAGGCACACTGGTGGTGGCGAGCGATCTCCCGGTGCTGCGCGAGGTCGGTGGATCCGCCGCCGAGTACTGCGCGGCCGGCGACGTCGACGCGTGGCAGGCGACTGTGACCGCGCTGCTGCGCGAACGCTCCGACAACCCGGCGCGGTGGCAGCAGCGACGCGATAGCGGGTGCCTTCGCGCGAGTCGCTTCACGTGGACACAGTTTGCCGCGTCGATGGTGGACGTGTACTGGTCCCTGATAAGTGGCGCGAGCCCTTCAGGCGAGCGTGGCCGCTCGGCTGAAAGCGGCCGCTCGGCTGAAAGCGGCCGCTCGGCTGAAAGCCTCGCGCTACAGCGCGATTCGTCGCCGAAGGTAGCGCGAACCTTTCAGGCGAGCGATCTCCGATGAAGATCCTGCACGCCGCGAAGTTCTACGCGCCGGTCCGCGGCGGCATGGAGACCGTCCTCGCCGATCTCTGCGACGGCACGGCGGACGACTGGGCGGTGCAGGTCGTCGCCGCCAACGACAGGCCGCGCACGACAATCGAGCGGCGGGGCGGCGTGGATGTCGCGCGCGCGGCGACGTTCGGGCAGGCGGTGTCCGTGCCGTTGTGCCCGACATTGCCGTGGCAGCTCTGGACGCACCGGGCCGACTGCGTCGTGCTGCACGAGCCGAATCCAATTGCGGGGACGGCTCTGTGGCTTCACACGCCGGCGCCGCGCCTGATCATCTGGCACCACAGCGATCTCGTCCGTCCGTGGTGGGCGCCGCCGACGTACGGTCGAATCGTGCAGAGATCGTTGTACGAGCGAGCCGACTGCGTCATCGTGTCGAGCCCCGCGCTCTCGCGCGATTCAGCGCTCGTCCGGCACGCGCGTCGCGTCGCCGTGATTCCGTTCGGCGTCGCGCTCGAGAGCTACCGCCGCACCGACGCTGCACGGATCGCCGCCGTCGAGGCGATTCGCGCGCGCACGCGAGGTCCGCGGCTCCTGTTCGTCGGACGTCTCGTCTACTACAAGGGCGTGCACGTGCTGCTGGAAGCTGCGCGCGAATGGCCCGGCACGCTCATCATCGTCGGCGACGGACCGCTCGAAGCCGAGATGCGGTCGCGCGCCGCCGCACTCGGCATCGCCGACCGCATCCAGTTCACCGGTTCGCTGGCCGACGACGAAGTGCAGGCGCATTACCAGGCGTGCGACGCGCTGGTGCTCCCGTCGATTGCGCGCACCGAAGCCTTTGGCGTCGTCCAGATCGAAGCGATGGCGGCCGGCCTTCCGGTCGTGAGCACGCGATTGCCGACCGGCGTGCCGTGGGTGAACCAGGACGGCGTCAGCGGCATCGTCGTGCCGCCCTACGATGCGGCCTCGCTGGGCGCGGCGCTCCGTTGCCTGGCGCACGATGCCGCCCTGCGAACGCGCCTCGCCGACGGCGCTCGCCGCCGCGCCGAAGCGCTCTTCTCGCGCGAGCGGATGGTGCGCGCGTTCAAGGATGTCGTCGAAACCGTCGTGCGCGAGCCGGAACGACTCGATGAATACCTCGCGGATGTGGCGCGGCCTTCTAAGGATGTCGCGAGATGAAGCGAACGTTCGACATCCTGCTCGCCGGCATCGGATTGATTGTCTCGGCGCCGCTCTGGCCGCTGATCGCCGCGGCAATCAGGATCGACTCCCGCGGCCCCGTGTTCTATGCGCAGCCGCGCGTCGGCGAACGCGGACGCACGTTCATGGTGCTGAAATTCCGCTCCATGATCGCCGACGCCGAGCGTCATGTCGGTCCGAAGCAGGCGGACGCAGACGATCCGCGAATCACGCGCGTCGGACGCGTGCTGCGGGCGACGGCGATGGACGAATTGCCGCAGCTCTGGAACATCTTCCGCGGCGACATGAGCTTCGTCGGCCCGCGCGCGCTTCGTCCCGAGGAGATCGACGGTGACGCCGCCGGCGCGCCGGTGCCGCTGCACGCGATTCCCGGATTCGACGAGCGCTCGACCGTGCCGCCCGGCCTGACCGGCATCGCGCAGATTTACGCGCCGCGCGACGTCTCGCGCCGGCAGAAATTCAGGTTCGATCGCCTGTACATCCGGCGGCGCTCCTTTCTGCTCGACGTGCGCCTCATCCTTCTCTCGTTCTGGATCACGATGCGCGGCACATGGGAAGCGCGGGAAAAGAAGTTCTGATCGAACGCGGCCACTATGCGGCGAAGCAGATCTTCTGCAGAGATCGCCTCGTCGCGTGGAGTCATCGCCGCCGCTTCGAGGTCGGGCTGGCGCTGGCCACCCGCTTTCGCGGCAAACGAATCCTCGACTACGGATGCGGAGACGGTACGTTCCTCGCGCTCTTGTGGAAGCGCGACGATCGACCGGCATCGGCCGTCGGCGCGGAGCTCGACGCCTTTCAGGTCGAGGATTGCCGCGCCCGGCTCGGCAATCTGCCTGATCTCCGATTCGAGCCGATCGCTCACCTCGACGAGCCGTCGCACCACGGCGCCTACGACGGCGTCGTCTGCATGGAGGTGCTCGAGCACGTCGTCGCGGTCGACGCCGTCGTCGATCGATTGTGGCGGCTGCTCGCCGACGACGGCACGCTGATCGTCAGCGTGCCGGTGGAAACCGGTGTGCCGCTCCTGCTGAAACAGGCGGTGCGTCGCGTCGCCGCGTGGCGGGGAATCGGCGACTACCGCGGGACGGCCGGGTACAACCTGCGCGAGTACGCGGCGAGCGTGTTCGCCGGCGCCGCGCCGCACATCGCGCGTCCCATCCATAACCTCGACGGCGACGTACCGTTTCACGACCACAAAGGCTTCAACTGGCGCGCGCTGCGCGATCGTCTCGCGCGGCGTTTTGCGATCGACGACGTCGTGGCATCGCCGGTACCGCGGCTCGGACCGCATCTGGCGACGCAGGTGTGGTTCGTCGCGCGCAAGAAGACCGTATAATCACCCGCGCCTGACGTGAGCCACATTTACGATGTCGTCATCGTCGGCGGGGGCCCGGCTGGGCTGTACGCCGGCTGGACGCTCGCCCGCGCCGGCTTCTCGGTCGCGATCTGCGAGGAACATCCGACGAGCGGCATGCCGGTGCACTGCACCGGCGTGCTCGCCGCCGAGGCGTTCGAGCGATTCGGTCTCTCCGACGACAGCGTCCTCAATCAGCTGCGGACGGTCCGCTTTCATCCCCCGTCGGGCGATGCCGTCGATTACTCGCCGATCACGGTCGAAGCGGTCGTCATCGATCGGGCCCGGTTCGATCGACGCCTTTCGGAGCGCGCCGCTCTGGCGGGCGCAGAGCTGTCGTACGGCGAGCGCGTGACGGGCGTCGCCGTCGATGCCGACGGCGTGACCGTCGCGTCCGGTTCGACCATGCGGCGCGCGCGCGTGTGCGTGCTCGCCTGCGGCGCGCGCTACGGCGTTCAGCGAAAGCTGCGCCTCGGCATTCCGCGCCTGCTGCTGCACTCGGCGCAGGCGGAACTGCCGGCGGCGCGGCTCGGCGACGTCGAAATCCATTTCGGCGAGCGGATCGCTCCGCGCGGGTTCGCGTGGGCGGTGCCGGTGCAGCGCGAGCGCCCCTACGTGCGCGTCGGCGTCATGTGCGAACGCCACGCCCATCGCCACTTCGAGCGCGTGCTCCGCGACATCGGGCCGCGCTGGGGCGTCGACGCAGCCGGTGGATGCAAGCCTCGCCAGAAGATTCTTCCGCTCGGCCCGATCGATCGCACGTTCGGCGATCGCGTCGTCGTGGTCGGCGACGCGGCCGGCGTGGTGAAGCCGACGACCGGCGGCGGCATCTACTACAGCCTGATGACGGCGAGCCTCGCATCGGAGATCGTCGCCGGCGCGCTGTCGCGCGACGATCTTTCGGCCGCCGCGCTGAACGAGTACGAGCGGCTGTGGCGTCGCGAGCTGGGGCCGGAGCTCCGCTGGCAGCTCGTGCTGCGCCGCATCGCGCAGCGGCTGACCGACGACGACATCGACGGCCTGTTCGCGCTCGCGCGGACGGACGGGCTGATGCCGCTCGTCCGGCGCACGGCCGCCTTCAACCATCACCGCGAGTTCATCGTCGCCCTCCTGAAGCATCCACCCGCCCGCCGCGTGCTCTTCCGCGCCGCGCTCGCGTAACCGTGTCGGCGACCGCCCTCGCAGCCCTTCTCCGAAACAATCAGCACGCAAACGACGGCCGCTGCGACAGCGACGAGGTCGTCCTGCGTTCCCTGGACGCCTCACTCGTCGCGGCGTCCCTCGACCACGGCGTCGGCCCGCTTCTCCATCGCGCGCTTCGTGAACGCGGTCTTTTCGATCGCCTTCCAACCGAGATTCGGACCGAGCTCGCGCGCGCGGTCCGTGAAGAGGCCGTCATCGAATCAATTCGGCATAGAGAGACTGTCTGCGTGCTCGAAGCGCTCGACGAGGCAGGAGTGCGTCCGATTGTGTTCAAGGGCACGGCGCTGGCCTACACGTGTTATGCCGATCCGCTGCTGCGGCCGCGCCTCGATACCGATCTGCTGATCGGGCCGGAAGACGTCGAGGCGGCGTCGGCTGCGTTGGAGTCGATGCGGTTCGTACGAACCGCCCGACCCATTGGCGAGCACGTGACGCATCAGCTCACGTACGTGCGCGCGGCATGTGGAGTTGAGAGTGCCTTCGACGTGCATTGGAAAATTGCGGATCCTCAGGCATTCGCGGATCTGTTCCCCTACGCCGAACTTCGTCGTAGTGCCGTGCCGATTCCAGCCCTGGGCCCGCATGCGATCGGTCCCTCAGTCGTCGACGCGCTGTTGATCGCGTGCGCGCATCGCGTCGCGCACCATTATGATGACGACACGCTGATCTTCCTGTGTGACATCGATGTGCTCGCACGCCGTTTCGGATCGACGGAGTGGGATCGGGTCGTCGCGCTGGCGCGTGAAAAGCAGATTCGGGCCGTGACAGCGCGCGGACTGGCGCTCGCGCGCCGGTTACTCTGGGCGCCGATACCTGACGACGTCCAGACGGCACTCGACAGCGCGGGTGGTTCGGAGAGCACCGCCGCGTACCTCGATCCGCGACTGCGTAAAGTCGACATCCTCCGGTCCGATCTGCACGCGCTGCGCGGCTGGCGCGCTCGCGTGAAACTGCTGCGCGAGCACCTGGTCCCGGCTCCCGACTTCATGCGTCGATCGTACGGCGCGACCAGTGCGATCCTTTTGCCGGCGCTGTACATCCACCGCGTCTTCCGCGGCGTCCGCAAATGGTTCCGGCCCCTCCGATGACGATGGTCCGGCTCGGATTCAGACAGACGTGGATTGATGCCGCCGCGATGGAGCTCGAGCGGACGCGCGCGCGTTTCGAGCGTGACCATGCGGTGGTGCTGCCCGACCTGCTCGAACCGGATGTGCTCGCGTTCGCACAGCGCCAGGTCGAGCTCGACGGCTTCGAGGAGCGCGTGCACGATCAGTTGTCCAGCCGGCCCGTCGATCTCAGACTGAAGCCCGGTGTGGCGTCGGCGGTTTTCATGCTCCTGACGAACGACGAGCAATTTCTTGAATTCGTCCGATGTGTGACTGGGCTGCGCGACATCCGGAGCTTTCGCGGCGTCGTCCACCGAAGAGTTCCAAATGCCGGTCACGACGACGCGTGGCACAACGATCTCGTCGACGGCCGGCTGGCGGTTCTCTCGATCAACCTGAGCTCCGAACCGTACGACGGAGGCGTGCTGCAGATTCGCGAGCTGCCATCCGGCCGGATCGTGTACGAGTTTGCGAACACGCGGCCCGGCGACGCCGTGCTGTTCGCGCTCGGAGACGGGCTGCAGCATCGCGTGACGCCGCCCGAAGGACGCGTAGCGCGAACCGTCTGCGCCGGCTGGTTCAGGGATCAAGCGGTTCGTCCATCGGTGGGTCTTGCCGATTCGGGCTACTAGACTGTTGCAGACGCTATGACGGAGGTTTCGCTGCAGACGGCAGTGCGTGCCAGCGACGACGTCGTCGTGCGCGAGCTCGACGGCGAAGCGGTGCTCCTCAACCTCGCATCGGGCATGTATTTCGGACTCGACTCGGTCGGGACGCGCATGTGGCAGCTGATCGAGCGGCATCGCAGCCTGTCCGCCGTCGTCGCCGCCATGTGCGATGAGTTCGACGCGCCGGCCGCCACCATCGAGCAGGACGTGCTTCGCCTGGTCTCACAGCTCGTTGAAAAGGGACTCGTGGTTGTCGCCCGCTAGCGTCAGATGTTCGCGGCCCGATCCCCAAAGAACCGCTGCAGCCAGACTTCGAGGCCGATGGCGTCTTCGAGCTGCCACCTCGTGGTTGCCGTCTCGTCTTCGGCAATGCTGACCGCAAGCGCCGCAATCGACTGCTCGAGGATGACGCCATCCACGAAGCCGAGGCGAGCGCTGAGACAGTCGCGCGTCAGCAGGCGGGCGATCGTTTCGTGGCCGCGCGCCGCCGCCTGATTACCGACTCGCGTTAGGTCCGCCTTCCACTGCCGCGTGCGGATGCGTTCGGCCAAGACGCCTTTCAGCGCTTCCCGCATCAGCCCTTTCGGAACGCCCCTCCAATTCACGATCTCGCCGGGAATCGCCATCAGGAAGGCGACGAGGTCTCTGTCTCTGAACGGATAGCACACGTCGACTCCGTACATCTGGCCCGCGCTGATTTGGCGATGGAGCT
>Ga0209057_1000058_pt1 | contig 87951 bp, 77 predicted proteins | sample GraSoiAngelo_146_FD_185903 | JGI IMG/M metagenome (GOLD analysis project Ga0209057, IMG submission 185903) | Grasslands soil microbial communities from the Angelo Coastal Reserve, California, USA - 14_1009_05_30cm (SPAdes) (version 2) | ecosystem: Environmental > Terrestrial > Soil > Grasslands ...
TGCATCAGCTGACAGATGCGCCGGTAGGACGGGTGACCCTGCGGTGATGTCCGAAGTTCGATGACGTGCATCGCCTCGCGCGCGTTCATCTCCATGTAAAAGCGCACGCGGTACGCCATCACCACGGCGTACGGCGCGATCGGTTCGAGGCCGCCCGCGGCGAGTTGTTCGAACAACTCGGCTGACTGGTCCATCACACGCCGCCAATCCGACAGCGCTCCGGCCTCTTCGATCGCGACTGGTTCAACGTATCCATGACGAGTGGTGAGCGGCTGCCACTCGATCGTCAGCAGGCGATGACGCTGCAGGTCGCGAAACGCGCCGTAGTCGGCCAGGATATCGAAACGGTAGCTGGTGCGCTCGAACGCGCGCCCGGGCTTGTGACGGCGATTCGCTCTGTCGCCGATGTACGCGGCCAGCAGCGCGGCGCGATCGCCAGCCGACATCCGTCGCGCGATCCGCTGCAGCTGATCGTCGGGGAGCGCGCTCGCGGCGTAGAGCGCAGCGGCGACGACCTTCGTTTCGCCGTCCCGATCGAAATCGGTCAGCGTCACCTCGCCGCGAGGCTCGGCCTCGGCGTCGGTGACGTACCCGTCCGCGGCCGCGGCGAACGCCTGCCGCGTCGCGGCCAGATACTCGATCCAACGGCCGCCGCGGTTCGGTTGATCGAGCCGCGCGAGGAACGCGGGGATGACATGGCGGAGCTCGGTCAGCATCTCCTGCGCGCACGCGCGCACTTCCTCGAGCGGATGCGCGAACATCCGAAGCAGCAGCGCTTCGAACGCCTGTCCCGTTCCGAAAAGACCGACGTTCGATGTCGTTGCCGCGGGTAACAGTCCCCGCAAGGTGTCCAGCGCTTTCGCGCGAATCACCGAGCGGTACACGGCGTCGGAATCATCGGGCGCCTTCGGGTATCTCTCGCGGAAATGCTGTTCCATCCGGGGGATCCAGCGCGCGTAGGCTTCGAACGCCGCGTCGAGCGTGCGGACATACGTCACGCGCAGACTGGAGCCCTCGAGCTCCGCAGGCACGTGGTACTTCCACTGGCCGTTCGGCCGATCGGTATACGCGACGTAGCGCGTCGACTGCTCGAGGTACGCCATCAGGCGTCCCCGCTCCAGCACCTTCGTCAGAATGTTCGAGACACCTTCGCACGCGATGTGCGCGCCGCCGAGCTGCGCGACCGAGTCGTCTCCGTACTCACTGAGTACGCGCGCATACAACCTGTCCGCGCGCTCGGTGCCGACGGTACTCGTGCGCGGCGGCGTATCGGCCTGAAGCTGACCGAGGAACTCGTCCAGGAACAGTCGACGCACCGATTTGTTCGAACGCGAATAGCGCGCGAAGAGCGCGCCCTTCACCGTCTCCGGAAGATTGCGAAGCACGAACACCGCGCGATCGGTGTTCGTGAAGTACGGATCGAGCGCGCGCGTTTCTTCCGGTGTGAATGTTTCTGCGATCGACGCGGGGAAGGCCACGGTCGGGTTATTGTACCGCGCACTTTGTAGCGCGAGGCTTTCAGCCGAGCGGGTGGCTCGCAGCCGAGCGAATGGCTCGCCTGAAAGGCTCGCCCTACAACGTCTCGAGGAGCGCGCGGCTTCGAGGAGTGCGAGGCGATAGCCGAGCGGTACAATATGTCTATGGTCTATATCTTCGGCAAGGACACGTGACCGTACACGCAGGCCGCCCGGGAGGACCATGAGCGGCGGCGCGTGGCGTTCGAGTACATCGACGTCAAGAAAAATGCGGCGGAGCTGCAGCGGATGCTCGGTTACAGCAAGGGGCGCCGCTCTGTTCCGGTGATCGTCGACGAGGGCGGCGCCGTGACGATCGGATTCGGCGGCACCTGAGGCGTCTGACGGCCGCCGTGCGCGGCCACTCAGGTGACACACACGTTGTACAACCGTCCCGCTGAGGGCGGTCGACGATCGAATCGGCCGAATTTCTAGTCAATTTGACTGCTTTGTGAAAGTGTTCACATAATTTGGCATGAGCGTCGCCGCGGCGCACATGATCGCGCTCGAGCACGTCACCAAGCAGTTCGCCGGCAAGCGCCGCGTCACCGCTCTCGACGATGTGAGCGTCGCGATCCCGCGCGGCGAGATGGTCGCGATCATCGGACCCTCCGGATCGGGCAAGTCGACGCTCCTCAATCTCGTCGGCGGACTCGACCGTCCGACCGCCGGCAGTGTGCGCGTCGACGGCGAGGCGCTCGCCGGCCTCACCGACGACAACCTGACGCGGGTGCGCCGCGACAAGATCGGATTCATCTTCCAGTTCTTCAACCTGCTGCCGACGCTGACGTCTCTCGAAAACGTCGGCCTCCCGCTGCACCTGCGCGGATGGCCGCGCAAGAGAGTCGAAGAGCGCGCCCGCGAGCTGCTCACGCTCGTTCAGCTCGAGGCGCGCATGGACCATCTTCCCGACGAGCTCTCGGGCGGCGAACGTCAGCGCGTCGCGATTGCCCGCGCGCTGTCGGTCTATCCGCCGATCCTCCTCGCCGACGAACCGACCGGCAATCTCGACACGCGCACGGGCCAGGAGATCCTCGCGCTCGTCCGCGATCTTCACAGCCGCCTGAAGTCGACGGTCGTCATCGTCACCCACGACATGAGCGTCGCAGGAAGCTGCGAGCGGACGATCGCTCTCCGCGACGGCCGCATCGTCGACGACGTGCGCCGGGCGGCGCCGAATCCCACGCGTGGTGAACATGTCGCTCTTCAGGCTGATTAGCTGGCCGTACTTCCGCAGGCACGTGCTGCGGACATTGCTCACCACCGCAGGCATCGTGCTCGGCGTCGCCGTCTTCGTCGGCATGCACGCCGCGAATCAAAGCGTGCTGTTCGCCTTCAGCCGCACCGTCGATCGCATCGCCGGCAAGACGGAGCTGCAGGTCACCGCGGCAGAAACGGGATTTCCCGAAGAAGTGCTCGACAAGGTGCAGACCGCCGGGTCGGTACGCGTCGCGGTACCGGTGATCGAGGCCGTCGTCGACACGAATCTCAAAGGACAGGGCAGCCTGCTCGTGCTCGGTATCGACATGACGGGCGACCGCAGCCTGCGCGACTACGATCTCGAGAGCGGCGACGATGCCGTCGTCGACGATCCGCTCGTGTTTCTGGCACAGCCCGACTCGATCATTGTGTCGAACGAGTTCGCCGGGAGGAACCGCCTGTCTGTCGGGCAGCGGCTCACGCTCGGCACGGTCGAAGGCGAGAAGCCGTTCACGATCCGCGGCGTGATGAAGGCGTCGGGCCTGACCAGCGCGTTCGGCGGCAACCTGGCGATCATGGACGTCTACGCGGCGCAGAAGATGTTCGGGCGCGGACGCTCGTTCGATCGGATCGATCTCGCGGTCAAGCCGGGACGTTCGATCGGCGAGGCGCAGCGCGAGCTCACGGCGCTCGTCGGACCTGGATTCCAGATCGATCCGCCTTCGGGACGCGGACAACAGTTCGAGGCGATGCTCACGGCGTACTCGATGGGGGTGAACATCTCGAGCGCCTTCGCGCTCTTCATCGGCATGTTCATCATCTACAACTCGTTTTCAATTGCGGTTATACAGCGGCGATCGGAAATCGGCATCCTGCGCGCGCTGGGGGCGACGCGGCGGCAGATCCGGTGGCTGTTCCTCGGCGAGAGCGCCGTTACCGGGCTCATCGGGTCGATTGGCGGCGTGGCATTCGGCGTTCTGATCGCGCACGCCATCGCGGCGTCGATCGGGACGCTGATCGCTGACGTGTACGGCGTGGCTCAGCGGACGGATGAAATCGCCAGGACGCCTGGCCTGCTGGCGATTGCAGTTGCGATCGGCGTCACGACGAGCATGGTCGCCGCCGCGATTCCCGCGATGAACGCCGCCCGCGTCGATCCGGTTCAGGCGCTGCAGAAGGGGAAGTATCAGGTGCTGTCGGCCGGCGAGAGCCGCCTGCGCGCGATCCTCGCGCTCGTGCTCGGATTGGTCTCCGTCGTGTGCCTCACGACCGCTGGATCGCGGCCTGTGTTCTACGTCGGGTACTTCCTCGCGATCGTCGTGGCGCTCCTTCTCAGCCCGCTGCTCGCGCTGACGCTCGCGCGCGCGCTGCGGCCGATGCTCAAGTGGGTGCGCCCTGTGGAAGGTGCGCTGGCGGCAGACAGCCTGATTCAGTCGCCGCGCCGGACGTCGGCGAGCGTCGCCGCGCTGATGCTGTCTCTCGCGCTCGTCGTCGCATTCGCCGGCATGGCGCGCGCCAGCTACGACTCGATCATCGACTGGATGAACGCGACGCTCAATCCGGACCTGTTCGTCCTGCCGTCGCCGAACATCGTCGTGCGGACGATTCGATTTCCGCCGGCGATGGCGGGGCAGCTGGCCGCCATTCCGGGGATCCGGCGCGTGCAGATGGTCCGCGATGCGCGCGTCGTGTTCCGCCGGACGCCGGTGATGGTGGTCGCGGTCGAGATGAAGAGCGTCGCGGAAACGGTGACGCGGATGCCGGTCGAGGGCGATCCGGACGAGATGTATCGGCGCGCGGCCGCCGCCGAAGGGCTGATCGTATCGGACAACCTCGCCGAGCTGCAGCATCTGCGCGTCGGCGACACCCTCGAGGTGCCGGCTCCGAACGGCGTCCTCCGTCTGCCGCTCGTCGGCATCGTCGTCGACTACTCCGATCAGCAGGGCACGATTCTCATGGACCGATCGCTGTTCGTCCGGTACTGGAACGACGATACCGTCAACATCTTCCGCCTCTACGTGACGCCGGGCGCACACGTTTCCGATGTCCGCCAGCGGATCCTGGAGACGTTCGCGGGACAACGACAGGTATTCGTGCTGACCAACGGCGAGCTGAAGGCGTACATTCTGAAGATCACCGATCAGTGGTTCGGCCTCACGTCGGTGCAGATCGCGGTCGCGGTTCTCGTCGCGATTCTCGGGATCGTCAACACGCTGACCGTCTCCATCACGGATCGGCGGCGCGAGCTCGGCGTGCTGCAGGCGGTCGGCGGACTGCACGCGCAGATTCGCCGGACAATCTGGATCGAGGCGCTCAGCATCGGCGTGCTCGGCCTTGCGCTCGGATACGCGCTCGGTGCGGTCAACCTCTATTACATCCTCCAGATCGTGCATCACGACATCGCGGGGCTGCGGCTCGACTACGAATTCCCGGTGGGCACGGTGGTCGCGTTGATTCCTGCGATTCTCGGCGCGGCGTTCGTTGCGGCGATCTGGCCTGCGGAGTCAGCGGTGCGCGGTTCGCTCGTAGAGGCCCTGGAGTATGAGTAGGCGGATGGGCCGGGCAGGTCGAGTGGGACGAGCGGGGCGCATCGTGTTGCTTGCGATGGCGCTGGCGATCCATGCGCACTCGGCGTTGGCTCAGAACGCGCGACAGATTGTGGAGGAAGCGCAGAAGCGGACCGACGCGAAGTCGCAGCGATACGAAGGACTGCTGCAGGTGTTCGACGCGAAAGGAAAAATCAGCGACAAACGATGGTCGTTCGAGCGTCTCGGATCTCACGGGAACAGCAAGGCGGTGCTGCGCTTCACCGCGCCGGCGGAAGTCAAAGGCGTGGCGCTGCTCGTCGTCAATCATCCCGACCGCGCGTCGGATCAATGGATGTGGACTCCGGCCATCGAGCGCGATCGGCGAATCGCGCTGCAGGATCGGTCCACGCGTTTCTTCGGCACCGATTTCAGCTTCGAGGATCTGGAGGAGCGCGACGTCGACCAGTTCGACTACACGCTCGCCGGCGACGATGCGGTCGACGGGTCGGCGTGCTGGAGGATCGAGTCGCGGCCGAAGGAGTCGAAGTCGTCGCAGTACACGAAGTCGGTCGTATGGATTCGCAAGGACGACTACGCGTTCGCCAGGTTCGAGAACTACGTGAAGGATCAGGTCGTCCGGCGGCTGAATTACTCCGATATCGAGAACGTGCAGGGCATCTGGACGGCGCGGCAGATGGAAATGGCCGACCTGCGAAGAGGAAGCCGCACGCGTCTGACGCTCGACAAGCTCGCCTACAACGTTCCGTTCAAGGATGAGGACTTCACGCTGCAGGCCATTCGCAGGCCTTAGACGAAAAACATTTCGGTTCGTGTTTTTCGTGGCTGTCGTGGCTGCGCTGCGCCCGACACCGGTCGTTGCGCAAATCCTTACACAGCGCGGCTTCGTCGAGGCCGTCGCGTTCGGCTTTCCGCAGGAGGCGCCGAACGATCGGACGCGGCTCGTTGGCGGTCTCCTCGCGCGCGAAGAAGCGTTCTTCAAGCCGGCGCCGTGGATCCAGTTTGCAGGCGGCATCGATCTGCGCGCCGATTCGCACGCCCAGGTGGAGGATCGCTGGCGGGTGGACATCGCCGATCGCGGCGCCGAGCGGCCGCGCCTTTCAGTGCGGCGCGCGTCGGCCGCGATCGCACGCGGTCCGCTGACCGTCGATGCCGGCAAGCAGTTCATCCGGTGGGGCAAGACCGACATCATCACGCCGACCGATCGGTTCGCGCCGCGCGACTTCCTGAACGTCGTCGACAACGAGCTCCTCGCGGTCACCGGTGTACGCGCCGTGGCGCAGCTTCGCAGCGAAACGTTCGAGGCGGTGTGGGTTCCGCGCTTCACGCCGAGCCGGGTGCCGCTGCTGAACCAGCGATGGGCGGTCGTGCCGGCCGACGTCGCGATGCTGCCGATCGTGCAGATTCCTGCGACGCTGCCCGGCGGATCGGAAAGCGGCGTTCGATGGAGCCACGTGGGCGCGGGGTTCGAGTACGCCGCATCGTTCTTCGACGGATTCAATCATCTGCCGACGATCGACGGCGGTCTGATATACCCGCCGATTCGCATGTACGGCGGAGACGTTGCGGCGCCGACGCGATGGTTCACGATCAAAGCGGAGGCTGCCTATTTCACGTCGTCGTCGATCGCCGCCGATGAGTACATCCTCTACGTCGTGCAGATCGAGCGGCAGACCGGCGAGTGGCTGCTGGTCGGCGGGTACGCGGGCGAGGCGGTCACCGAGCCACGCGGTTCGTTGACGTTCGCGCCGGACCGCGGGCTGACGCGCTCCCTGGTGGGCCGCGCCTCGTACACGCTCGACGTCAACCGATCGATTGCGTTCGAAGGTGCGTTGCGGCAGAACGGCGACGGAGAGTACGCGAAGCTCGAGTACTCACAGGCTCGCGGTCAGCACTGGCGGGCGACGTTGACGGCCGTCGGCATCGGCGGCCACGCCGACGACTTTCTCGGGCAGTACCACCGCAATTCTCATTTCACGGCGACCGTTCGATATAGTTTTTAGGACGCTCGCCTGAAAGACTCGAGTTGACTACGCTCGCCTGAAAGGCTCGCGCTACCCGCCGTCGCGCGAGGCTTTCAGCCGAGCGAATGGCTGTAGCGCGAGGCTTTCAGCCGAGCGAACTATGTTCTCCCCGATTCTCCTCAGCGCCCATAATCCCAGCCCGATGACCGGCGGCGGGAACAATACCTATCTGCTGGTCAGCCGATCGGGATCCGCGACGCTCGTCGACGCGGGCGTCGGCGACCCGCGGCATCTCGCGGATCTCGACGCCGCGCTTCGCGACCACGGCGCGCGCCTCGATCGCGTTGTCGTCACGCACGGCCATCGCGATCACGCCGCCGGCGCGCCCGCCCTGGCGGCGGCGCACCCGCGGGCGACATTTCTCAAGCACCCCTGGCCGTCCGAAGATGCGCAGTACGGAGTTGCCTGGCAATCCATCGAAGAAGAAGACGTGCTGACAGCCGGCGACGATCGGCTCGTCGCGCTGCGCACGCCGGGTCATTCGCCGGATCATTTCGCGTTCCGGCACGAACCGAGCGGCACGATCTTCACCGGCGATCTCGTGACGGCTGGCAGCAGCGTGATGATTCACACCAGCCGAGGCGGCAACCTCGCGCAGTATCTCGCCTCGCTGGAGCGCCTGCTGACGCTGAATCCACGTGTGCTCCTGCCTGCCCACGGCCCGCGCATCGACGATCCCCGGCGCATCATCAAGGAGTACCTCGAGCACCGCAGGATACGGGAACGTCAGGTGATCGAGGCGCTGAACGCGGGACATGGGACGGTGCAGGCGATTGCCGAATCCATCTATGATGGGCTCGATCCGGCGCTGATGGCGGCTGCGCGCGAGAACGTACGCGCGCATCTCGACAAGCTGCTGGCCGAAGGACGCGCGATCGTCGAAGGCGATCGTTGGAGACTGTAGCCACATGGACAAGGTGATCGATTTCATCAACGTCAACCGCGACCGCTACCTCGACGAGCTGAAGGCGCTGCTCGCGATTCCCAGCATCAGCGCGCTCCCCGAGCATGCCGCCGACGTGAAGCGCTGCGCCGAATGGTGCGCCGACGAGATGCGCCGCATCGGCCTGCAGAACGTCAGGTTGATCGACACTCCCGGCAATCCGGTCGTCTACGGCGACTGGCTGGGCGCGGCGGGCGCGCCGACGATCCTCTTCTACGGCCATTACGACGTGCAGCCGGTCGATCCGATCGACTTGTGGGAATCGCCGCCGTTCGACGCGACGATCCGCGACGGCGAGATCTACGCGCGCGGCTCCGCCGACGACAAGGGGCAGGTCTTCATGCACTTCAAGGCCGTCGAAGCGTACATGAAGCAGACCGGCCGGCTGCCGGTCAACATCAAGTTCATCCTCGAGGGCGAGGAGGAAGTCGGCAGCGCGCACCTCGACGACTTCGTCCGCGCCCACAGGGGCGAGCTCGGCGCGGACGTGGTGGTCATTTCCGACTCGCCGATGTTCGCGCGCGGCGTTCCGTCGATGTGCTACGGCCTGCGCGGTCTCGTGTACTTCCAGATCGATCTTCGCGGCAGCAGCACCGACCTCCACTCGGGATCGTTCGGCGGCGCCGTGGCGAACCCCGCGATGGTGCTCTCGCAGATGCTCGCGCAGATGAAGGACCGCGGAGGCCGCATCAGGATTCCGGGCTTCTACGACGATGTGGTGCCGCTGCAGGACGAAGAGCGGAAGGCCTGGGCGTCGCTGCCGTTCAACGAGCGGAAGTACAAGAAGGACTTCGGCATCCCGAAGGTGTTCGGCGAATCGGGCTACACGACGCTGGAGCGCACGTGGGCCCGCCCGACGTTCGAGATCAACGGCCTGCTCTCCGGGTTCACCGGCGAAGGGGCGAAGACGGTGCTGCCGGCGGTTGCGATGGCGAAGGTCAGCATGCGCCTCGTGCCGAATCAGGATCCCGACAAGATCGCGAAGCTGTTCGAAGAATACGTGCGCGAGGTCGCGCCGAAGACGGTCGAAGTGAAGGTGACGCGCATGCACGGCGGCAAACCGTGGATGGCGTCGTACGACAACCCGTTCATCCAGGCCGCCGGACGCGCCATCGAAAAGGGATTCGGTCAGAAGCCGGTGTTCACGCGCGAAGGCGGTTCGATTCCGGTGGTGTCGACGTTCCAGGAGGAGCTCGGACTGCCCTCGGTGCTGTTCGGCGTCGGTCTCCCAGACGAGAACGCGCACGCGCCGAACGAAAAGCTCGACGTCGGCAACTTTCACAACGGCATCATCGCGTCAGCGATGCTGTACGACGAGCTCTCGCGGACGCGCTGAATCGACACAAAGGACACGTAGAGTGGCCGCCGTGTCGCGACTCGAACGCGCCGTCGACGCGCTGCATCAGTTCTACGGCACGCTGCCGGCGCCGCCGCGCGATCCGTTCACGCTGTTCGTGTGGGAAGTCCTGTCGGTGCACTCGACGCCGCAGAAGCGCGACGCGGCGCTCGCCGCGCTGAAGCGGCATCGCGCGCTGACACCCGACGCGATGTGGAAGGCGCCGCAGAAGCGGCTCGAGGAGAGCGTGAAGCTCGCGGGGCCGTACGTCGAGAACCGGCTGCGCGCGCTTCGCACCGGCGTCGAGGTCTTCCGCCGCCAGCCGAAGCTGCCGTCCATCATCCGCGGACCGCTCCCACCGGCGCGGAAGGCGCTCGACGGTCTGCCTCAGATGGGCGAGGGCGGCGCCTACCGGATGCTGTTGTTCGCGGCCGATCATCTCGTGCTGCCCGTCGACGCGCGCGTCAGCCGCGTCGCGCGGCGCTTTGGATACGGCGAATCGCACAAGGACTTCACGAAAACCGCCCGCTCGGTCCGCGCGGCCGTCGCGAGCGAGCTGCCCGAGTCGATCGACGCGTACCGCCGCGCGTTCCTCTATCTGTCACACCACGGCGCGGCGACGTGCACCGAGGCGGATCCTCACTGCCCTGTCTGCCCGCTGCTGCCGGATTGTCCTGAAGGAAAGAAGCGGGTCTAGTTCAGCGACGCCACACGACGCCGGAGCGTCTTCACGTGCTCCCAGATCTGCTCGTAGTCCTTGCGATCGTCCTCGTCGAGCTCGGCTTTCGCCGACAGTTGCAGGTACCGCTGGAGATCGCGGAGCGCCGCCGCGTAGTCGTTGAGGTGATACGCGAGCAGCCCTCGATCGCGCAGCTCGTTGGTGGCCGACGGGTCGACCGCGAGCAGCAGCTCCGTGACGTCGCGGGCCTGCGGGAACGAATGCATGTGGACGTAGACGCGCTTCAGGTTGACGAGCATCCGCGCCAGGATCTGAGGCTTCGTCGCGCGCACCAGCAGCTGCGCGTCGAACACGGCGTCCTCGCCGGCGTGCTGCCGGAGCAGCGCCTTGCACGCGTCTTCCGACAGCAGCGCGCCGCGATGATACGCGTCGATGATGAGATCTTCCGAATACTGGAGCCCGCGTCGCGCCGGGCAGCGCAGCAGGAAGTGTCCCGGAAAGTTGATGCCGACCACGTGGAGGCCGGCGCGCCGCGCGACCTCCATGTAGAGGAGCGCCAGCGAGATCGGGATGCCGGTTCGCCGATCGAGCACCTCGTTCAGGAAGCTGTTGCGCGGATCCTCGTACTGCTGCTCGTTGCCGACGAACCGCAGCTCGTCGAACAGATATTCGTTGATCGCCATCACCTGCGCGTAGTGATCGGGATCGACGCGCGGCGGCGCGCTGCCGCGAACGACCGTCGCGGCCGCAACGCGCAGCTTCGCTTCGTTGCCGAGCGCATCGAGTTGATCGAGGTACGGGCCGGCGTCGAGCTTCGGGTACTCGACGCGCGCAATCATCAGCGCCGCAATCGCGAGATCGGGATCCGGACTGAGGGCGGCGTGACCAAAGGCTTTGATCAGGTGATCTTTGATCACTGTCGTTATGGTACCAAAAAAAAGGGCGGGGCCCATGCCCCGCCCGGTCAATTCACAAATTGACAACGAGCAATTGTCAATTTGTGAAATTGTGAATTGTAAATTGCCGACTACCAGTTCACGCGGACGCCGAACCGCGCGACGCGCGGCGCCGTGATCGCCTGAATCTGATTCGCGTTGGCGGCGTTCTGCGTGACGCGCACCGCCTGAATCGTGTTGTTGTTCCCGAGATTGAAAACATCCATCTGCGGCACGAACCGCACCGTTCCCACCTTGATCGGACGATCGATGTGGAAGTCGAGGTTGTAGTAGTTCGGCAGCCGCGTGTCGCCCACGCCGTTGAGGAGAATCGTCGGGATGCCGCCGCCGTTGATACGCGACGGCCCCTGAATCCCGAACTCTTCCGGATAGCCCTGGCGCGCGTTGAAGAACGCCGAGACGTTCACGTCGGCGGGCAGGTTGTACAGACCACTCAGCTTGAACAGCCACTTGGCGTTGATGTAGACGTTGCCGAGGCCGCTGCCGCTGGTGAGGTAGTCGTACTGGAATCCGTTGCGCGTGTCGCGGTTGGTCGGGTCTTCCGGGAAACCGGTCAGGTTCGACGTCGGCAGCCCGGTCGCGGAATCGCCCGCCCAGCCGTCCATGTGCACGATGGTGCTGTTGTACGCGACGCTCGTATTCATCAGCCAGTGGTTCGACATCCGCTTGCGCGCAGTGACCTCGAAACCGTTGTACGAGCGGTTGTACTGATCGTTGGTGAAGTTCGTCAGGTTCGTCAGCGAGCTTACCTGGAACAACGGCTGATAGTAGGTGACCGTCGGACAGTTTCCGGCGCTGATCCGCTGACCGTCGGCGCTCGGACAGGCCGACGCGGGCGGCGCGAACGACACCGCGGCGTAGTCGGCCGGCGTCAGCCCGATGGTCTGCGTGTAGAGGAAATTCGCGTAGCGGCGCCAGATGTAGCTCGCACCGACTGCGAAGCCGAGGCCGACTTCACGATCGATGCCCGCGATGATCTCGCCGGTCCGATCGTTCTTCAGGTTCGGATCGACCGTGTTCGACACCGTGGGCGAACCGGGTGCCGCCGGATTCCAGTTGCCGGTGAGCGCGAGGAAGTTGGCGATGTTGTTGTTCGGGATGATGATCTCGCCCGACTGCACGACCGTATCGTGGTTGGTGTCCACCCATGGATACCGGATGCTGACGCGCGTGACCGGATTGACGTACTGCGCGATCGAGCCGGTGCCGACCTGCCCCCAGTACGACGCGTAGTTGCCGCGCACGAGCGTCTTGCCGTCGCCTTGAAGGTCGTAGGTGAACCCGAGTCGCGGCGAGAAGTTCTGGAACTTCACGCCAGGATCGGCGCCCGCGAAAGCGACCGCCGGGAGGATGTCCGGGCGAAGCGGGTTGGCCGAGACCGACGAGGCGAGCGCCTGATCGTGGTTGTAGTCGTACCGCACGCCGAGCTGCAGTGTCGCGCGCCCGTGCGTCACCGTGTCCTGACCGTACAACGACACGTTCGTCAGCCTGTACTCGGTTCCGCCGTCGCGCGTCAGCTGCATCTGGCAGCCGACCGCCTGCGTCGCGCAGTCGTTCGGGTTCACGAGCTCGGCCGATGTCGGGAAGCGCGCCACCGCGTTGCCGCCGGTGTGCGTCAAGTTCTTGCCGTCGTTGTCGCGCCAGTAGCCGCCGATCTTGAACGAGTGGTCGCCGCCCGCGATGCCCGGCAGGAAGTAGTTGGCGTTCGCCGTGACGCTGTTGACCGGTCGGATGTTGACCGACTGGTTGCCATCCGGCGTCGACCGGCCGTTGAGGCTCGTCGAGATGATGAAGGTCGGTTGCACGTCTCTCAGACCGTCCTCGTGGAAGTCGAGGATGAAGTTGTTGCCGACGTGCGCGTACTGCACGTCGACGAGCAACCGATCGCTGACGACGTACTGATCGCCGAACTTGTAGGTCGGCGTCGGCCCGGTGATCCAGCCGGTCTTTCCGTAGATGCTCGAAACGGCCGCCTGGCGCACCGTCGATTCAATCGGCGTCAGGTCGCTGGCGTTGCGCGCGTTGCGCACCTTCTTCGAGTACAGGGTGTAGGCGGTGAGCTTGTTCCCTTTGAACAGCTGGACCTCGCCCTTGAAATTCTCGGTCTGCAGCAGCGTCTCGTCGGTGTTCAGGCAGTCGTTGACCTGATTGATTGGCGTCGCCAGCGCAACCGACGTCGTCTTCAGCGCCTGACACGCCGAGGTCGGCTGATAGAAGTTGATCACGCCGACGTCGATCAGCTGCTTCCCGAAGGCGCCCCAGACCCACGCGCGCCCCTTCTTGATCGGCCCGCCGATCTCGGTGCCATAGTCCTTGATGTCCTGAATCGGGTTGCCCGACGAAGCGCCCTGGCTGCGGAGCGCGTCTGTGATGTTGTTCGATTCGGCCTTCTTGTTCGTGTCGTAGAAGCGCCCGGATCCGCGGAACCGGTCGCTGCCGCTCTTCGTGATCAGGTTGATGCCGACGCCACCGGTCTGCTGCGTCACGTCGACGCCGCCGGTGTTGATCGTCATCTCCTCGAACATGTCGAAGTCGTAATAGGTGGGCGACGACCCCGTGGCCGAGAGGTCGGTGATGTCGACGCCGTCGAGCGTCCACTTGTTGTTCGTCGGGACGCCGCCGCGCGACACGTAGTTGGACTGCTGCCCCGACATGTTGCCGCCGATGTTCTCGCGGTCCATCGCGACGCCGGCGGTCTGCTGAAGGATGACCCACGGATCGCGCGCCGACGGGATGCTCTGCAGCAGCTCGTTGGTGAACGTCTGCTTCGTGCCCGTCTGTTTCGTGTCGACGACCGGGCTGGCGCCGGTGACCGTAATCGTCTCCTGGACGGTCGAGACGCCCAGCTGCGCGTTGATCTGCGCGGCGGATCCAGCCGTGATGTGAATGCCTTCGTTGATCACGGTCTTGAACCCGGTCAGCTCGAACTTGACGGTGTAGTCGGCGACCTCGAGGCGCGGGAACTGATACGTTCCGGTTTCGCTCGTCACGGCGGTCAGCGGCTCCAGCAGAATCGGGCTCGTCAACGTGACCGTGACGCCCGGCAGGACCGCGCCTGACTGGTCGGTCGCTTTTCCAAAGATCTCGCCCGTCGGCTGTTGCGCACTCGCGATCGCGGTGGCCGCAAGGAACGCGGCGATCGCCACGACGATTGGTCGAACTCTCATCCTTCCTCCTACCTCCAACAAAAAACAGATCACAACCAATCGAGTATCGCGGGCGCCGGATCAGGTTGTAAAGCCGCTTTGTCTGTGAAAAGAAACTGACCGGTCCATTCTATCCAAGTGGTTGGATTACGCGGGGCAGAGACGGGCCAAAAGGTGCAGATCGAACGCGGCTATCGACGCGATCACGAGGTCAGCCGGAAGGGCATCCGGCTCGTAGGTTTGCGCGACGGCGACCGTACGCAGTCCCGCGGCGCGCGCCGATTCGAGTCCCCATCGCGAGTCTTCGATCGCGACGCAGTCGCGGGCGTCCAGGTCGCCGCCGACTGACGCGCGCAGCAGCGCCACCGCGAGCACGTACGGGTCGGGCGCCGGCTTGCTCCGCGGTGTATCTTCGGCGGCGACGATCGCGGTGAAGCAGCCGCTGAGGCGCTCGCGGTCGAGCACGCGGCGGATTTCAGCGCCGAGCGCGCCCGATGCGATGGCAACCGGCAGCACCGACGCCGCGCGCCGCACGGCATCCGCCGCGCCCGGAAAGAGGACCGATCGGTCGCGCTCGAGCGCTTCCATACGCAGCGCCTTGCGCGCGACGAGATCCGCAATCTCGCGCGTCTGCCATCCCGCGCCGCGCTCGTCCCCGATCATCTGAAACACGCCGACGTCGTCGTACCCCAGGTACCGCGCGTAGTAATCCGCCTCGCGCAGTTCGACGTGTTCTTCGGCGAGCACGTCCTGAAAGGCGCGCAGATGCAGCGGCTCGCTGTTCGCCAGGACGCCGTCGAAGTCGAAGACGATGGCTCGAAGTGGCATCTGAAAACTTTTTCATCTTTTCGCCGGCGCGAATCGGAACCTTGAGGCGGTTCTCCGGCGGCGGGTACGGACATTCCCAGGTCGGGTTGTAGTAGCAGTACGGATGGTACGCTCGGTTGAAATCGATCTCGTAGACGCCGGTTTTCGTGCGATCGAGATCGATGTAGCGGCCGCCCGGATACGTCTCCGTCGTGCTCGACAGATCGTTGAACGGCACGAACAGCTTGTCCAGGTTCGGCGCGCCGGCCTCCACGAACGCCGTCAGCTTCAGCGGCTGTCCTTTCAGCGAGAACTCGAGCGAGCCGACGCGCCGCATCTTGCGCTGCGTGCCGGTGGAGGTCGGCATGTCGATGACCGTCGGATCGTTCGACGGCTTCAGGGCCGCCGGCACGTCGTACTCCGGATCGATCGGGAAGTAGGCGAGCGGCAGCAGCTCGTCGCGGCGCTCGGGTGGAACCGGCGACTCCTTGTCGGTTCGGAGATAGTTGTCCTTGACGGCGCGCTCCGCCGTCACCTTTGCGACGTAGTCCTGCGTGTTCCCGGGCGGCTTGCTGGTGCATGCAGCCGCGGTCAGCGTAACCGCCGCCACATGGAGCGCGAAGGCTTTAGCCGAGCGTCCAGTCGACATTATTTACTTCGCGTGGGGCCCCACCCCCACGCGCTGACGCGCGCGGGCCGCAGCCCGCGCGCGTATTTAGAACAGAACGTCACCGACACTTGTCTCCTCAGGCGAATATATACCCGCCTTTAGCAACCGCTTCATCCGCGAGCCTGCGACGGATCGCGACGGTGTTGATCGGCGTCACCTTGATGAGCCGGCGGAGCGCGGCGAGCATTGTCCGCAGTGTATCGCCGTCGACCGTCGCGGCGAGCGCCTGGCGGGCCGAGGCCTCGATTCGCATCGCCGCATCGTTGACGATGACGCGGGCGGCGTCCACCTGAAGCTCGGCGCGCGGCACTCGTCCGGCGGCGGCCGCCTGCGCACGCAGCAGCGCGCTCTCGGCGGTGTAGACGTCGATCGCGATGTCGGCGAGCAGCATCAGAACTTCCTGCTCTTCGGTGAGCTTCATCCCGTAGGTCTGCATCGCCAGGCCGAACACCAGCAGCGCGGTTTTCTTGAATGCTTCCACTGCCCGCCGCTCCTCGGCCAGCGGCGCATCGTCCATCGTCGGCATCGACGGCGGTCCGAGCAGCTCGTCCTGCAGCGCCTTCGCGGCCGGAATGAGCGGCAGCTCACCTTTCACCGCGCGCCGAATCAGCATCCCCGGAATCAGCAGCCGGTTGATCTCGTTGGTGCCCTCGAATATCCGGTTCACGCGCGCGTCGCGGAAGTGGCGCTCCGCCGGGTAGTCTTTCACGTAGCCGTTGCCGCCGTGGATCTGAATGTTCTCGTCGAGGACGAAGTTCAGCACCTCGCTGCCGGCGACCTTCGCGATCGAGGCCTCGACGGCGTACTCCTCGAATGCGGCCAGCGCCGCAGAGCCGTCGTTGGGATGGTGGGGCGTCGCGGCGATTCGTGCGTCGACGAGGCCGGCGGTGCGATAGAGAAGGCTCTCGACGCCGTACGCCTTCACGACCATCTCGCCGATCTTGTGCTTGATGGCGCCGAAGTTCGCAATCGGCTGGTTGAACTGACGGCGCGTCGCGGCGTACTTCGCCGATTCGCCGATCACGTTGGCCGCGCCGCCGCCGCACGCGGCGCCGAGCTTGAAGCGCGCGAAGTTCAGGACGTTGAACGCGACCTTGTGCCCTTTGCCGACCTCGCCCAGGACGTTCTCCGCGGGAACCCTGACGTCCTGGAAGATGAGCGCCGTCGTCGACGATCCGTGCAGCCCCATCTTGTGTTCTTCCTTGCCGCTCTTCACGCCGAAGCCGCGCTCGACGAGGAACGCCGTGAACTGGCCATTGTCTAATCCGGGGGCCCCTGCCCCCCGGTCGTCACTTATCACTTTCGCGAACACGACGAACAGGTCGGCGAAGCCGCCGTTGGTGATCCACATCTTCTCGCCGTTGAGGACGAAGCTGCCGTCGGGCTGCTTCGTCGCGCGCGTGCGCGCGCCGAGGGCGTCGGAACCCGATCCCGTTTCGCTGAGGCCGTACGCGCCGATCGACTCGCCGGACAGCAGCTTCGGCAGATATTTCCGCTTCTGCTCCTCGGTTCCGAACAGATACAGCGGGATGACCGTCAGGTTCGCCTGCGCGCCGAACGTGGCGCCGAACGACGCCGACCGCGACATGCGATCGCTGACGATCAGCGACGTCACCTTGTCGAGGCCGAGGCCGCCGTACTCCTCGGGCACGTCGACGCCCATCAGCCCGAGGTCCGCGGCACGCTTGACCAGTTGTCGCGCGAGCGACCAGTCCTTCTCCTCCAGCTTGTCGAGCACCGGCAGGATTTCGTTCGCGACGAATTCTTCGGCCGTGCGCGCGATGAGGCGATGCTCGTCGGTGAGCCTCTCCGGCGTGAAGACGTCGTCGGGCTCGCCCGATTGCAGAAGCCACTCGCCGCCGCGCGCGATCGTTTCAGTCGTTGTTGGCATGTTCATCCTCTGGGAATCCGGCCACGAAGACACCGGAGAAATCTACTGGGTTCTTCGTGTCTTTGCCTCTTCGTCATTGCATTTGTCTTTACATCCGTTCAAAGATTCCCGCCGCTCCCATTCCTCCACCCACGCACATGGTCACCATGCCATAGCGGCTGGTACGGCGTTTCATTTCGTACAGGAGCGTTGTGGTCAGTTTTGCGCCCGTGCAGCCGAGCGGATGGCCGAGCGCGATCGCGCCGCCGTTCACGTTCAGCCGAGCGGGATCGATGGGCAGCGCCTTGAGGCACGCCAGCACCTGCGCGGCGAAGGCTTCGTTCAATTCGATCAGATCGATCTGATCGAGCGTCAGGCCGGCGAGCCTGAGCGCTTTCTGGATTGCCGGCACGGGTCCGACGCCAAATCGTTCCGGCTCGACGCCGGCGGTCGCGAACGCGACGAATCGGCCCAGTGGCGTCAACCCGCGCTCTTTCGCGCGCGCCGCCGACGTCACGATGACCGCCGCCGCGCCGTCGCTGATCTGCGACGAGTTGCCGGCGGTCACGGTGCCGTTGGCGTGAAAGGCGGGCCGCAGCTTCGCGAGCGCCTCGGCCGACGTGTCACGCCGCGGTCCCTCGTCTACGCTGAAGGCGATCTTGAGGATTCGCGGAGCGTTCGGCGAACCAGTGGCATCCGTCTTCAGCCGGCTCGATGCGTCTCGGTTCGCTCCATCAACGAACGCCGCCGCGACCGGCACGATCTCGTCCGCGAACCGGCCGCTGTCGATCGCTGCAATCGCGCGCTGATGGCTGCGCAGCGCGAACGCGTCCTGCTCGTCGCGCGAGATATTCGATTCGCGCGCGTGATTCTCTGCGACGAGCCCGGTGCTGAGATATACGTCGGGATACACGTCCATCAGCGTCGGGTTCGGCGAAAGCTTGTGTCCGCCCATCGGCACGAGGCTCATCGACTCGGTGCCGCCGGCGACGATCGTCGTCGCGAAGCCGCACATGACGCGCTCGGCCGCGTACGCGATCGCCTGCAGGCCCGACGAGCAGAACCGGTTCACGGTGACCGCCGAGGCCTGCACGGGGATGCCGGCGCGCAGGCTTGCGATGCGCGCCACGTTCATCCCCTGTTCCGCCTCCGGCATCGCACACCCCAGAATCACATCGTCAACTTCACCGGAATCGACTCCTGGCGCACGGCGCAAAGCCTCCTGGATTGCGGCGGCGGCGAGCTCGTCGGGTCGCGTGCCGCGCAACGCACCGGCCGGCGCCCTGCCGACCGCGGTTCTCGCGGCGGACACGATGACAGCGTCGTTCATGACCAATCCCCCAAGAGATCCTCTACGGCGTCGGCGACCTCGCCGACTCTGCCGTCGAACAGGTGATCCGCGGCGTCGATGACGACGAGCTCCTTCGGTTCGGCGCAGCGCGCGTAGAATTCGCGCATCTCCTTCAGCGGACACAGCTCGTCGCGTTCTCCGTGGATGAAGAACTTCGGCTTCGAGCTGCGTGCGACCGGCTCGAAGTCGTATCGCGCGACCGGGAGCGCGATGCCGATGAGCGTCGACACGCGCGGATCTTCGGCGCCGACGGTCAGCGCGACGTACGACCCGAACGACATGCCGCCGGCCCACATCGGCGCTTCCGCGTAGCGGTCGTGCAGGAAGTCGAGCGCGGCGCGGAAGTCGTCCATCTCGCCGGGTCCGTTCGTGAAGCTCCCCGGGCTCGCGCCGGCGCCGCGGAAGTTGAACCGCAGCACGGCGCAGCCGATGCGGCTCAGCGCCTTCGACGCCTGATACACGACCTTCGTGTGCATCGTGCCGCCGTGCTCGGTGTGGGGATGCGCGAACACGACCGCGGCGCGCAGCCCCTTGCCGTGTCCCGGCGTCATCAATCCCTCGGCACTGACGCCTCGCGGCGCCGGCTCGTCGATCAGCGCTTCGAGTCGGCCGGCCGGTCCGGCTATTTCACACAGCGGCATCAGGCCGCCCCGCCGCCGACCGACGTGTCGGCGCGTACGAACTCGTGCACGATTTCGGCAAAGGCGTCGGGCCGCGTGATCGTGCCGAGATGTCCCGTGCGTTCGAGCGTCACCGCGCGCGCATCTGTAATGAGCCGCGCGTACTGCGACGATCCGTCGGCGGGTACGACGTGATCGAGCGCGCGCTCACCGGTAACGACGAGCGTCGGTGCGCTGATGCGGGCGCAGTCGGCGCCGAGATCGAGCGCGCTCAGCAACCGCGCGCGCGCCGCCATGCGCGAAAGCGAAATCGGCGCGGTCAGGATGGTTCGGAGCGCCTCACGCTTGAACGCGCGTCGGGTCCGCGCATCGGGAAACGTCGCCTTGAATTCGGTGCGCAGGCGCCACGGCGTTTCGAGGAGGAACAGCGGACCGAAGATCCAGGGGACACGGGAGTACGCGCGGTGACGCGGGCGCAGATGCCAGCCGGGACCGGGCGTCGAGGCGAGGACGAGCGCGCCGGTCCGCTCGGGATGCGCGGCCGCGAACCGCAGTGCGACGACGCCGCCGAACGAGACGCCCAGGACGACCGCGCGGCGGACGTGGTTCTCATCGAGCGTCCGCACGACCTGATCGATGTACGCGTCCATTGTCCTCGCGTTGCACAGCGAGAACGTCAGGACGTGGAAATGCTTTGACAGCGCGTCGACAGCACGGCGCATGTATTCCCAGCGACCCTGGATCCCGGGGATCAGGACGAGCGGCGGGCGATCAGAGAGTGTGGCCATCAACTTTGGGTGTCGCCATCAACTTTTTCCTATTCGGTGCGGCATCTCAGTTCCTCAGCGGCTTACCCGTTTTGAGCGTGTGCTGAATGCGCTCCAATGTTTTTCGTTCTCCGCACAACTTCAGGAAGGCTTCACGTTCGAGATCGAGCAGATACTGCTCGCTCACCGTCGTCTGATGCGGCAGTGCGCCGCCGGCGAGGATGTTCGCGAGCGCGCGTCCGACGACGGCGTCGTGATCGCTGATACGACCGGCGCGGCGCGCGAGGTGGACGCCTAGCTTCAGCGCGGCGAGGATGTTCTCGCCGCCCACCGGAATGGCGGTCCTCGGCACCGGCCGCCGATACCCTTCGCGCACGCGCTCGAGCGCGAAGGCTTTCGCGTCGGCGATCAACCGATCGCGATTCATCGTGATGCCGTCCGCCTCGTCGAGGAATCCGAGCTGACGCGCGTGTGCCGCGCTCGCCGACACGGTGCCGAAGCCGAGCAGCTCGAAGACCCGCTGCACGTACGGCAGCAGATCGGGATGATTGGGCGGCAAGTTCTCGACCGCGCGCGCAAGCATCTCCTTGGTGCCGCCGCCGGCGGGAATGAGACCGACGCCGACTTCCACCTGGCCCATGTACGTCTCGGCTGCCGCCTGAATGCGGTCGCCGTGAATCGCGATCTCGCAGCCGCCGCCGAGCGTCATGCCCGCCGGCGCGACGACCACAGGCACGTCGGCGAAGCGAAGCGCCTGCGTCGTGCCCTGGAAGCCGCGAATCATCAGATCGATCTCGTCCCAGTTGCCTTCCTGCGCCTCGAGCAGCAGAAGCATCAGGTTCGCGCCGACCGAAAAGTTCGGCGCGTCGTTGCCGACCACGAGCGCCGCGAAGTTCGCCGCGGCTTCCTTGACGCCCGCGAGCAGCATCTGGCCCGTATCGGCGCCGATCGAGTTCATCTTCGAGTGGAACTCGACCGACAGCACGCCGTCGCCGAGGTCGACGAGGCTCGCGCCGGCATTCTTGCGGACGACCTTCTGGCGGTCCTTTGCCGACTTGAGCAGCTGCAGATCTGGATCGCTGGTTTGAACGCGGCCCTGAAAGGGCCGCGCCACATCCGAAGCCCCAATCGCCTTCGCGATTTCGAACGGACCGAGCTCCCACCCGAAGCCCCACTTCATCGCGCGGTCCACATCGTCGGTCGAGTACGCGATGTCGGGCGCAACACGCTGCGCGTACTCGATTGTCGGCCCGAGGGTCGCGTGCAGAAACGCGCCAACCTTGTCGTTCGCGTTGGAGAGCGTTCGAATCCGCTCGCCGACGTCGTCGATCGAGCGCGCCGCTTCCAGAGACGCGAGGCGCGGCGGCTGCCGCTCGCGGTACGTCATCGTCTTCGGATCGAGCGTGAGGATTTCCGACCGACCGCCTCCCGCCGAGTTGCTCTTGACCTTCTTGTAGAACCCCTGGCCCGACTTGTCTCCGATCCAGCCGCGCTCGACCATCGCCGTCACGAACGGCGGCAGCTCGAGGTTCAGGTTCTTCGCGACGTGGACGAGGATGTCGATGCCGGCGATGTCCATCGTGCGGAAGGTGGCGCTCTTCGGGCGGCCGAGCGCGGGACCGGTGATGGCGTCGATCTCCTCGATCGTGTATTCGCCGGATTCGAGCGCGCGCAGCACCTGCGCGACGCCGTACACGCCGAGATGGTTCGCGATGAAGTTCGGCGAGTCCTTCGCGATTACGACGCCTTTGCCGAGACGGCGATCGGCGAAGTGCGACACGCGCTCGACGACCGCCGGATCGGTGTCCGCCGCCGGGATGACTTCGAGCAGGTGGAGATACCGCGGCGGATTGAAGAAGTGCGTGCCGAGCCAGTGACGCCGGAAATCGTCGGTGCGTCCGGCGGCCAAGACGCCGATCGGAATGCCGGACGTGTTCGAGCTGACGATCGTGCCTGCGCGCCGCGCGCCATCCACGCGCTCGAGCAGCGCGCGCTTGACGTCGAGCTGCTCGACGACCGCTTCCATGATCCAGTCGACCTCGGCGATTCGCTTCAGATCGCCGTCGAAGCCGCCAACGGCGATCAGCGCCGCAGCATCGGATGTGAAAAACGGGTCCGGCTTCAGGGCGCGTGCGCGCTTGAGGCCGTCGCGCGCGATCTCCGCGGTGAGATCGAGCAGCAGCGCCGGCACGCCCGCGTTGGCGAAATGCGCGGCGATCTGCGCGCCCATCGTCCCCGCGCCGAGGACGGCGACCGACCGAATCGGCGTCATCGACCGCGAGCGCCTTTCGCGCCGTTGAGGAACAGGTCGACGACGACGTCGGCTTCGGCTTCGAGCGAATAGCGGCGGCGGCTGAGAATCCAGTTCGTCGCCATCTCGTCGAGCGCGCCGAAGAGGATCTTCGCGGCGACGGTCGGCTTGATGTCGCTGCGGAAGACGCCGTCGCGCTGGCCGTCTTCGATCGCCTCTCGAATCAGGCCGAGGTAGTCGCGCAGCAGCGTCGAGGAGAAGCGCTCCATGAACTTCGTCGACTGCCGGAGCTCCACCTGAAAGACGATCGCGAGATTGCGATCGCGGCCCAGACGTCCCAGGTGCAGGCGCGCAAAGCTGCGGAGCCGCTCGCGCGGGTCGCGGAGCTTGGCGCCCGCGGCGCGCCCTTCCTCGAGCGCCGCGCGCATGCCGCGCTCGAAGATCGAGATGAGCAGGTCGTCCTTGCTGCGGAAATAGAGGTACACGGTGCCGGCCGCCACGCCCGCGGCGCGCGCCACGTCGGCGACCTGCGCGTTGAAGTACCCGCGGTCGGCGAACACGTCGATCGCCGCGCGGAGAATCGCGTCGCGCTTGGGGCCAGGCGCGCCCGGCTCGGCTTTGGATTTACGCGAGACTGCCTGGAGCGACACGACTGAATGAATGGTCATTCATCTCACGGCGGATGTCAAGCGGCATCATCGCCACCGCGTGAGAATCGTTTCTCGCTCGAACAGCGCGACGCTGAACAGGACGAGGAACACCCATGCGAGAACGAGGCCGAGGCCGGTGACGAGGAGCCATGACGTCGACAGCCACCACGAGCCCGTGAACTGGGCGACGAAGACGGCGGTCAGCGGCAGGATGATCAGGACGCCGAACTGCTGCGCCGTCCGCGGATCATTGACGCGCGACGAGATGACGATGGCCGCCTGCAGCGAGACGAGAGCGGCGGCCGGACCGAGCACGACGATCAGCAGGATGGTGCGCGCGCTGAACATCTGGGCGAACACACCTGGTTCGCCGAACGCGGCTATCCCGGCGAGATAGAGCGCCAGCCCGCCGACCGAAATCGCGAGCGTCGGGATGAGCGCGCCGAGGACCTTCGCGACGAGCAGCTCCAAGGTGGTGATCGGCGTCGCAAGGAGCGGTTCGAGCGTCCGCGCCTGTTTCTCTCCAACCACCGCGTGCGCCGCGAGCGACATCGCGCCCGTAATCGGCGTCACCAGGAACAGCAGCAGGAATTGCTGAAACAGAAACAGCTGCGTCAGCGCCTCGTCCGACAGCGTGGTCGCGATGCCCAGGAGCCTGGCCGCATCGGCGAGGCCGCTGCCCTCCGCGAGCGACCGGCCGGTCATTGCCGGAACCGTCACGATCACAATCAGCGGCACGACGATCGACACTGCCGTGACGAGCGCCACCGGCACGAGCGCCACGCGGTTGCGTGCCAGATCGAGAAGCTCTTTCGCGAGCAGCGCGCGCAGCCTCATGGCTCGTTCACGAGCCGCAGATAGACTTCCTCGAGCGCGGGGATCTCGGGACGCACCTCGAGCACCTCGGCCCCGGACGCGACGAGCGCGGTCACGATCGCCGGCGTCTGCTGCTCGAGCCGTTCGAGAGGAATCACCAGATGTGGTCCGTCGACCGCGGCGGCGGCGGCGATTCTCCGCACCGCATCCAGATGCGCCGCCGGATCGCCGGCCACGCGCACGAGCAGCCGGCCGGTCGTGAGGCGCTGCCGCAGCGCCGCCGGACGATCGAGCGCGAGCAAACCACCCTGCAGCACGGCCACGCGATCCGCCAGCCGTTCCGCTTCGTCGAGGTTGTGCGTCGACAGCAGGATGGAAGCGCCGGCGGCGCGCCGCTCCTCGAGCAGCCGCCGCACGCCGCGCGTGATTTCGGGATCGAGTCCGGACGTCGGCTCGTCGAGCAGGAGGATGGCGGGCTGATGAAGGAGCGCGCGCGCGAGCGCAACCTTCTGCCGCATCCCTCGCGAGAGCTCCGCGGCGCGCGCGTCGGCGTGCGGCGTGAGGTCGAACGTGTCGAGCGCCGTGTCGATCGGCCGTTCGGGATCGGCGAGCCCATAGATCCGCGCATAGACTCTCAGGTTCTGGCGAACGCTGAGCCGATCCCACAGGCCAGGAGACTCGGTGAGAAAGCCGATCCGGCCGCGAAGCTTGCCGCCGGTCGCGCGCGTCAGCTGCACGCCATCGATCGTCACCGTTCCGCGAGTCGGCGCGATGAGGCCCGCCAGCATGCGGAGGGTAGTGGTCTTGCCGGCGCCGTTCGGACCGAGCAGCGCGACGATCTCGCCGCGGCGGACGTCGAACGTCACGTCATCGACAGCCGTCCGCGTCCCGAACTGCCGCGTGAGGCCGGAGGCGACGATCACTGGTACGGGACGAACAGGACGGGCTGGATGGGCGGGAGCGGCGCCCGCCCTGCCTGTCCCGCCACGGAGAACTCGTACAGTCCCGGCGTGACGAGCACGCGCCCGCTGCGGCCGAAGAACAAGCTGTTGGGCGCCATGACGCCGGTCGCGCGAAACTGCACGGTCCGAAATTTGTCGCCTTCGCGGTCGTACACGAACGTGTAGGGCACGACGAACGCGATCCACAGGTTGCCGTCGCGATCGACCGCAGCCGTGCGGACCGTCGGCGTCACCATCGCGACTTCGCCATCCGCGTCGCGCCGCGTCGGCCATGTCGTCGGCAGCTTCGCGACGACCTCGTCGATCTCGCGTCCTTCCACATGACGTTCGAACAGGAGCCTTCCCTCGCGATCGTACTTCTGAACGATCGGCTCACCCGTCTGGAATACGAAGAAGAGTCCGCCGTCGGGCGTCACGAGCGGCATCCCGCCGTTCAGCGCGACGTGCAGGTTGGGATCATTCTCGTGACCGGTCTTTCGCAGATGACCGACGGTTCCGACGACGCGGCCGTCGAGCGCGTATTCCGTCACGAGCGAACCTGTTTCAGGCTGTGAGATCAGAATTCGCGTGCCGGTGAACTGCAGCGAGCCGATGCCGTTCAGCACGAAGCCGTCGAATACGAGCCGCGGCGTGTGCCGCGCCGGCAGCGTGAAGCCGGACGTGCGGAAGCCGGCCGGCGTGAAAACCTGAATCCGCTCGCGGCCGCCAGGGGCGTCGGCGACGGCGAACGTTCCATCGGGCGCGACCGCAAACGCCGTGGGATCGATGATTCTTCCTTCCTCGCCGCCGATGTGCACGATTTCCCACGCGCTCGTCCGCGCCGCGTCCACGCCGAAGACGACGTGCGACCGCCGATCGAACACGAAGTACTGTCCGGAAGACGCCTGCTGAAAACCAGTTGGATCGCGGAAACGTCCGGCGATGTGCGCCGGGATCGCATCGATCGGACGGAGTACGTCGACCTGCAGCGCGGCGAACAGAAGAACCGAACCGCGGAGGGCGCGGAGCACGCCGAAATCCCCGTTCAGTAGCGGGCGGTTTCGCGGATCGCCTTCAGGATGTCGTGCGACTGCGGCAGGATCGCTTCCTCGAGGTCGGGGCAGTACGCGACCGGAACGTTTCTGGCGCCGACGCGGCGCACCGGGGCATCGAGGTGCTCGAACAGCTCGCTCGACACGCGCGCGGCGATTTCGGCGCCGAAGCCGCACATCAGCTGATCTTCGTGGGCGACGACAACCCGGCTCGTGCGCATGACGTGCGCCCGAATCGCCTCCCAGTCGTACGGCACGATCGTGCGCAGATCGAGCACCGCGACGCTGATGTGGTCCTTTTCCGCCTGGTGCGCGGCGACGAGCGTCCGCTGCACGAGCGCGCCCCACGTCACGACGATTACGTGGTCCCCTTCGCGGCGCAGGTTGGCGCGGCCCAAGGGGATCATGAAGTCTTTGCCGGGGTATTCGCCTTTGTTGTACGTCTGGCGATACAGATGCTTGTGCTCGAGAAAGAGCACCGGATCGTCGCAGCGGATCGACGTCCGCAGCAGGCCGGCGGCGTCGACGGCCGTCGACGGAAACACGATGCGGATGCCGGGGCAGTGCGCGAAGATGCTCTCGCCCGACTGGCTGTGATACGGGCCGCCGCCGCGAAGGTATCCGCCGATCGGCGTGCGGATGACGACCGGGCACTTCCACGTGTTCGCCGATCGATACCGCATCATCGTCAGCTCGTCGCGGATCTGCATCATCGCCGGCCAGATGTAGTCGAAGAACTGGATCTCGACGACCGGCTTCAGGCCGCGCGCCGCCATGCCGACCGCGCGCCCGACGATGTTCGCTTCGGCGAGCGGCGAGTTGAAGACGCGATCGTCGCCGTAGAGGCGCTGCAGTCCATGGGTCAACTTGAAAACGCCGCCTTTGCCCGGAACGAGCGGCAGTGCTTCCTTCTTGCTGGCGTCGGCGACGTCCTCGCCAAAGACGACGATACGCGGATCGCGCGCCATCTCGTCCTTGAGCGTGCGGTTGATCGCGGCGACCATCGTGTCGGGTTTGCCTTCCGGACGGGGCGGCGTGTCGAACGACGCGGCCGTCGGGTCGACATCAGGTGAATACAACCACAGCTCGCACGTGTCTTTCGCCGGCTTCGGCGCAGCCAGCGCCTGCGTTGCGGCTTCGTTGACATCGCGCTCGACGTCGGCCGCGAGAGCGGCGAGATCCTCGGCCGTCGCGACGTGATTCTGTTCGAGGAACGCGCCGAGCCGTTTGATCGGGTCGCGCCGCGCTTCGGCTTCGCGCTCCGCGGGCGGCTTGTACAGCTTTTCGTCGTCCGAGAGCGAGTGCGAGTAGGGACGCGTCACGCGCGCGTGCACGAACGCGGGCCCCTTGCGCGCGCGCACATACGCGACGGCGTCGCGCATCGAATGGAAGCTCGCGAAGAAATCGGTTCCGTCGATCGAATCGACGTGCAACCCGGGAAACGATCGGACGAGGCGTGAGATGTCGCCGCCGGGCGTCTGCGCCTCGACCGGGACCGAAATCGCGTAGCCATTGTCCTCGACGAGGAACAGGAGCGGCAGTTGCCTGGTGCAGGCCGTGTTGAGCGATTCCCAGAACTCGCCCTCGCTCGTCGCCCCGTCGCCGAGCGACACGTACGTGACCTCGTCGGCGTGCGCACGCGCGTCGCGATCGGGAATCTCGCGCACGCGGTTGTAGATGACGGCGGCTTCGGCGACCCCCACCGCGTGCAGCACCTGCGTGCCGGTCGGACTCGACCCTGAAACGATGTTGAGCGCCGTGCTGCTCCAGTGCGACGGCATCTGGCGGCCGCCCGAGCTCGGATCGTCTTTCGATCCGACCGCGGCGAGCAGCATGTCGAGCGGCGTCATGCCGAGCATCAGGCATAGCGCGCGATCGCGATAATACGGACAGAACCAGTCGTAGCCCGCCTTCAACGCGAAGCCGGCGGCAACGCCGATCGCCTCGTGGCCGGCGCCGCTGATTTGAAAGAAGATTTGGCTCTGGTTCTTGAGCTGAATTTCCTTGTCGTCGAGTTTCCGCGAGAGGAGCATCACGCGGTAGGCGGTCAGCAGCTGCGCGTTGTCCAACGCGATCGACGGACTCGCGGCGCCGGTCGTCGTCCCCGCCGCGTCGCGCCCGTTCAGAACGGTCGCTTTCATCCGTCGCGAATTATAGCATCCGCCCTCGTTGGTATATGCTGCCTCGCATGAGCACGCAGGCGGTGCGATTGCACCGGTGGGATGAAATCGCGCTGGAAAAAGTGACCGAGATGCTGTCGCGAAAGATCGTCACCGGCGAGCGCGAGATGATCGCGCAGATCTATCTCAAGCGCGGATGCCTCGTTCCGATGCACTCGCACGAGAGCGAGCAGATGACCTACATCCTGCAAGGTGCGTTGAAGTTCCTGATCGCCGGCGAAGAGATCACCGTTCGCGAGGGCGAGCTGCTGCACATTCCGTCTTGGATGGAGCATCAGGCCGAAGCGCTCGAAGACACGTTCGAGCTCGACGTGTTCAGTCCGATTCGCAACGACTGGCTCGATCATACGGACGATTATTTTCACCGATGAGAATTGACGCCGCCTGGTTCTCCATACGAAACGGCGCACGTCCCCGCGGTTCCACGCGCAGCATCCTGTTCGTGATCTGGGACGGTGAAGAGCGGGATCCATGGCCATAGATCGCACGCGCGCGGGGATCACGATTCTGCGCGTGTGTCTCGGTGTGTTCTTCGTCTTCGAAGGGATTGGCAAGCTCCGGTGGCTCGCCGACAGCTCCGTCCTTTCCGCTCAATTGGCGAGCTGGGCGCAGGCGCCGACCGGGTCGATGAGCCACTGGTACCTGAATCGGATCGCCCAGCCCGGCGTCTTCTATTTCGCGCGCCTCGTGCCGCTCGGCGAGCTGGTGTCGGGCGCCGCGCTGATCGCCGGATTCTGGACGCCGCTGTTCGCGTTCCTCGCCTTCTTCATGGCGCTGAACTTTCAGATCGCGAGCGGCGCTTTGTTCGAGTACAGCTTTCTCACGAGCGGGTACGGCCTGCCGGTGCTCGGTGGCGCGCTGGCGCTGACCTTCGCCGGCGGCTCGCGGAAGACGAAAAGCGCCGCTACTCCACGACGGACGGGCTGACGTCGCTGTTCAGCGAGGCGGGGTCGACGTTCAGTGGACGCGGCGGTCCACGTCGTCCGCGCGTCCGCCGGAGTACACGTCGAACTTCCGGCGCGTGCGGTTGATCTGCCACTTCCAGTAGCGGTACTTCAGCTCGGAGAGCGGGTGCATGCGCCCGCTCTTGAGAAACAGATACGCGACGATGAGCCCGCCGAGGTGAGTCGCGTTCGCGACCCCGCCCGAATCGCCCAGCGAGGAAAGAAAGGCAATCGCGCCCATGATCGCGACGAAGATCTTCGCCGGGATCGGAAACACGAAATACATGTAGATGGGGCGATCGGGAAAATAGATGGCGTATGCCAGAAGGAGCCCGTAGATCGCTCCCGACGCGCCGATCACGTTCGAATAATGGACCTGCTGTGCGAAACCGAACGGCAGCAGCGAGAAGAGCACGGTCAACGCGCCGGCGCCGATGCCGGTGACGAGATAGAACTTCAGGAAGTAGCGAGTGCCCCAGATGCGTTCCAGCTCCGTGCCGAACATCCACAGCGCCAGCATGTTGAACAGAATGTGGAACAGCCCGCCGTGGAGAAACATGTAAGACCCGAGCTGCCAGATCCAGAGGTACCGAAGCACGAGCACCGGATGAAGCCCGAGCACGTCGATCAGGATCGGGAAGACGAGCTGCGCGATAAATATCGCGACGGTCACGCCAATCAGTACCTTCAGTGCCGTCGAGATCGGTCCGGGTCCGAACGAAAACGACGAAGCGTATGGCGAAGAATAGCGGCGCATGCGAAAGTCCGAATCGTACCACGCAACTTCTGTACCCGGACAAAAAAGGACCCTCGCTGTTTGCACGGCGAGGGTCTAAGGAGGATGGATGAGAGGGCGTGGTTAGTGCCGTCTCGCCCAGGTTAGACGGCCGGTCCGGAAAAAAAGTTTAGACGGCCGACAATTTCCTGCGAACGAGTTCGTTCACAGCTTTGCCGTCGACGGTCTGGCCGGCAAGCTTCGCCATCGCCGCCTTCATCACGCGGCCCATGTCCTTCGACGACGTCGCGCCCGTTTCGGCGATCGCTTCGGCGACGGCGCGGTCGATCACCGCGGGGTCGGCGGCCGGCGGCAGATAGGACTCGAGCACGCGAATCTCCGCGGCTTCCTTGTCCGCGAGATCCTGTCGTCCGCCTTTGGTGAACTGTTCGATGGAATCTTTGCGCTGCTTGACGAGCGAGGCGACGACCTGTCGCGCGTCGCTGTCGTCGAGCGCGTGGCCGCGCTCGACTTCGCGGTTCATGAACGCCGCCTTCAACATGCGCAGCGCGCCGAGCCGCAACGGTTCCTGCTTGCGCATCGCGTCGGCGATGGCAGCGTTCACGTCGTCAACTATCACGAGCGATCAGCGATCTTCCACGAGCGATCAGCGATCTTCGTCTTGGCCACCCGGACGTCTTGGCGGTTGAGGCGCTGCGATCGTTCCCGGCTGCTGCGGCGCCGGAACGATCATGCCCGGAATCGCGACACCGATCGGCGCCGCACCGGCGGGCGGTTGGCCGTTCGGAGGAACCTGATAGATCGGCATGGCGCCGGTCGACGGCTGCGGCGCGATTTCCAAGCCCGGTGGATGCTGACCGAACTGCGGTTGAGCCATCTGCGGCTGCTGCGGATTGAAGACGCCGGACGGAATCGTCCCGCCAACGACCGTCGGCGCGCCCTGCGGGCTCACGATCTGAGGCTGCGGGAACTGGTTGAACACCGGACCGCGCTGCGGCACGACTACATTCGGCGCGGGGCGCTCATCCTCGGCATCGTCATCGACCGCCTGCTGCGGGAACTGCTGCTGAAACTGCGGTTGCTGCGGCATCGCCTGCGGTGGCGCCGCCGATGCGCTGACCGGCGCCCGCGGCGCGGCAGTCGTCGGCATGACGACGATTCGATCGAACTGAGAAACGTTCGCAGCCGTTACTGCGCGAGGAGCAGCCATGTATCCGCTGATCGACCGCAGCAACACATCTAACGCTTCGGCTTCCGGCACGTTGGTCAGCTCGAGCGTCAACGGCGCACCCGGAATTTTGTCCACGTTGAGGATTTGCGTCTTCCCGACGCGCGCCCACTCGGTGAGAATCTGGCGGACCGTCGCATCCTTCGCGACGATCGACACGCGTCCGTTCTGAAGCGTCAACTGCACCTCGGCGAATGCCGCCGATCCAGCGGTTGCCGACACGAACGCGACGATTGCGGCGATTTTTAGGGCTTTCATGATGGTTTCACCAGTCAGTATACGCGCCCCCCGCGAACGTACCAAGCCGAGCGTTACTTGCGCCGAAAGTAATCGATGACCTGCGTCAGGATGTCGTCGAGCGTGTGTTTCGGCTCGTATCCAATCAGCGACTTGACCCGGGTCAAATCCGGCACACGGCGAGGCATATCCTCGAATCCCGACTCGTAGGCCACGTCGTACGGGATGATTTTGATGGTCGATTTCGAGCCGCTCAGGTCCCGAACCCGCTCGGCCAGCGCCATAATCGTGACCTCCTGCGTATTGCCGATATTGATGACCTGACCGATCGCTCGCGGCTCGCAAACGAGCCTCAACAGGGCGCCGACCACATCGCTGACGTGCGTGAACGACCGCGACTGTTTCCCATCTCCAAAAACTGTAATCGGCTCACCCGCCAGCGCCTGACGCACGAAATTTGGAATCACCATCCCGTACTGTCCGGTCTGCCGCGGCCCGACCGTATTGAAGAACCGCACGATGATCACCGGCAGCTTGCGCTCCTTCCAGTATGCGAGCGCAAGGAACTCGTCGATTGCTTTGCTGCACGCGTAAGCCCACCGGTGTTTCGGCGTCGGGCCCAGGACGAGGTCGGAGTCCTCGCGGAACGGCACATCGTCGCTCTTGCCGTACACCTCTGAGGTCGAGGCGATCACGACGAGCTTCTTCTTCTTGTTCGCATGCTTCAACACCACTTCCGTGCCATGGACGTTCGTCTCAATCGTATGGACTGGCTGCTCGACGATGAGTTTGACCCCGACCGCCGCGGCGAAGTGAAACACGACGTCGCTCCGATCGATCAGCTCCGCCAGGAGCGGCTCGTTGTTCACCGAATCGACGAAGTACTCGAAGCCGGGCCGTCCTTTCAGGTGAGCGATGTTGTCGATCGACCCGGTCGACAGGTTGTCGAGGATGAGCACGTCGTGACCCTGCGCCAGCATCGTTTCAGAAAGATGCGAGCCGATGAAGCCGGCCCCTCCCGTAATCAACGCGCGCACTCGTATTGTCCTTTCGTAAACGCTGATACTGCCGCGGCGACGAGCTCGACGTCCGCGTCATCGAGCGCCGGGTAAAGCGGCAACGATATCACCTCGCCGCACGCGCGTGCCGCCTCGGGGCACGGCGCGGGCGCGGCCGCTGCCATCGCCGGTTGATCGGCGATCGACAGCGGATAGTGGATCAGCGTTTCGATCCCTTGCGCTGCCAGGTGCGCCTGCAGCGCGTCTCGTGCGCTGCTCCGTACGACGAACAAGTGATACACATGGCCGGGATCGAGCTGTTGCGGCACGTCGACCGGTCCGCGCGCCAGGCGTTCGCGGTACTGCCGCGCCAACGCCCGCCGCCGCTCGGTCCAGCGATTCAGCCACGGCAGTCGCGCACGCAGAATCGCCGCCTGCATCTCATCGAGGCGCGTGTTCACGCCGAATTCCGCATGGTGGTAGCGGTCGGTTTGCCCGCCGTTGCGCAGGCGCGCGATCCGTTCGGCGAGCGCGCGATCGTTGGTGACGACCGCGCCGGCGTCGCCGAGTGCGCCAAGGTTCTTCGTCGGATAAAAACTGAAGGCGCCGGCCGCGCCGATGGTGCCGACCGGCCGTCCGCCGGCGGTGGCGAGATGCGCGTGACAGCAGTCCTCGACAATGGCGAGATGATGTCGCGCGGCGACGTCCTCGATCGCGGCCATGTCGGCTGCCTGCCCGTAGAGATGAACCGGCATGACGGCGCGGGTGCGGGGACCGATCGCGCGTTCGATGCGGGCCGGATCGATGGTCAGCCGCGCCGGGTCGACATCGGCGAAGACCGGGCGCGCGCCTGCCATCATGACCGCGAGCGCCGAGTACGCGGCGGAGAGCGGCGTCGTGATGACCTCGTCGCCGCTGCCGATGCCGAGCGCTCGCAGGATGAGCGCGAGCGCGTCCGTGCCGGTGCCGACGCCGACCGCGTGTGCCGCGCCGCAGGCGCGCGCGAACTCCGCTTCGAACGCCTCGACCTCCGGTCCAAGCACGAACCAGCCGCGCGCGATGACGCGATCGATCGCCGCGCGGACCGCGTCGGCGTCTTCTCCCGGCGCGAGGCGGAGGAACGGAATGCGCCTCGCGGTCACATCGGCTCCGTGCGTTCCTCTTCTCCGATGTACCGATTCAGGTGGCGCCGATAGAAGTCGACGGTGCAGCGCAGTCCGTCTGCGAGCGGCACTGCCGCGCGCCATCCCGTCGCGCCCTTGAACTTGCTCGAGTCGGCGTAGAAGCTGCCGATGTCGATCGCCTTCTTGTCGGGTGGCCAGTCGACGTACTCGACGGACCCCGCGCCGGTGATGCCGAGCAGGATCCCGACGAGCTCCCGGTGGCTGATCGCGCGATCGCCGCCGACGTTGAACACTTCGCCGTTGCACGCATCGCTCGCCCCGGCGCGAAGAAACGCGTCGGCGACGTCGTCTACGTACACGAAGTCGCGCAACTGGGAGCCGTCGCCGTAGATCTGGATCGGCTTGTTCTCGATCGCGAGCCGGATGAACCATGCGATGAACCCCTGGCGACTGTGTTTGATCAGCTGCCTCGGGCCGTAGACGTTCGTCAGGCGAAGCGAGCACGCGCGCACGCCGAAGACGTTGTTGTACAGCAGGTGGTAGTACTCGCCTGCGGCTTTGTTGATGCCGTTGACGTCCGTTGGCCTGACGAGGTGCACCTCGGTGACGGGCAGCGATTCGGGCCGGCCGTACACCTGGCGCGTGCCGGCGAACACGAGCTTCGTTTTCGGGTTGTTGTAGCGACACGCCTCGAGAATCGTCAGTTGACTGCGACAGTTGATCTCGAGATCCGTGTACGGGTCGCGCATGCTGTCGATGTGGCTCACCTGTCCCGCGAGGTTGAAGATCACGTCGCGGTCGCGGACCAGATAATTCATGGTCGTCTGCTGCCGGACGTCCGCGACGTTGACGCGCAGGCGATCGGCGATGCCGTCGATGTTGAACAGATTGCCGCCGTAATCGGGAATCAACGAATCGACGAGCAGCACGTCGGCGCCGGCCTCGACCAGCTGGCGCGCGAGGTTGCTCCCGATGAAGCCGAGGCCGCCGGTGATCATGACGCGCCGGCCGCGGTAGAACTGCCGGTACTCGGCGGTCACGGACGTGGCGGGCTCGGGTAAACGCGATTGGTGGGATCGGCAGCAGTGTCGGCGAGCGGCGTGCCGCCCGGACGCCGGTGGTCGCGGCGCACGACGAGCGCGACCCACAACAGCATCAGGTCGCGCGCCGTGCGGAACAGGCGGCGATAGTTGAAGAACTGCGACTTGCCGTACGCGCGGTGGTAGTGGTGGACCGGCACTTCGACGATGCGGAAGCCCGCGTCCTGAATCTTCTTCATCATCTCGACGCAGATGATGCCGCTCGTTTTCTCGAGGTTGATGCGCTCGAAAATCGAGCGGCGCATCAAGCGGAAATCGCAGTCGACGTCGCGCAGCTTCAGCCCGAACAGCAGGCTCACGATGTAGTGGTACAGGCGGCCGATGACGATTCGATGCAGCGGATCGGCGCGGCTGATCTTGTAGCCGTTCACGAGATCCGTGTCGGGCCGGAAGCTCTCCCACAGCGTCTTCAATTCCGCCGGGTCGTACTGCGCGTCGCCGTCGGTGTAGAAGATCAGATCTTTCGTCGCCGCGCGAAAGCCCGTGCGCAGCGCGGCGCCGTAGTCGCGGTTGCGCGGATGATGCACGGCGCGCACCTGCGGATAGGTGTGCGCGAGCTCGTCGGCGATGTCGGCCGTGCCGTCGCCGCTGCCGTCGTCGACGATGATGATTTCGAAGTCGGGCGTCAGCTCCGCGGCGGCCTTGACCGTGCGAATCACCATGCTCGCGATGGTGCCGCTGTCGTTGTACGCCGGGAAGAAGACACTCAGACCCGCGGGCATGCTGGCGGGATCAGCTGACATGTGAAAAAGCCCTTAACCATAGCACGAAACACGCTCAGCGGACGCGGCCCTCGGTCGCGACGAGCCGCCACGGCGTGATCGCCGATTCGAGAATCACGGCCCGCGACATCTTCGATTGTCCCTCGCGCCGTTCGACGTAGGTGATCGGCACCTCCGCGATGCGGCGCCCCTGGCGCGCGGCGAGGAACAACATCTCCACGAGGAACGAGTAGCCGTCCGAGACGAACCGATCCAGCGGCAGCGTCGCGAGCGCGTCGCGCCGCCAGCAGCGATAGCCGCTGGTGCAGTCGCGCGCGCTGAGGCCCGTCAACGCGCGGACGTAGACGTTCGCGAAGCGGCTGAGAAGGCGGCGCCGCCTCGGCCAGTTGACGATGGCGCCGCCGCGCACGTATCGCGAGCCGATCACGACGTCGGCGCGCCGAGCCGCGGCGATGAGATCCGGCAGCCGCGCGGGGTCGTGGGAGAAGTCGGCGTCCATCTGACAAACGAGATCGATCGGCTCGCGAATGGCGCGCTTGATCCCGTCGATGTACGAACGTCCGAACCCGCGGAGGCTCGCGCGATGAAGCACGTCGACCCGTCCTCGGTGCTGCGCCGCCGCCGCGTCCGCCACCTCCCCGGTGCCGTCTGGTGACTGATCGTCCACCACGAGCACGCGGACGCCGTCGTGCTTCAGCAAGGCCTCGACGAGCGGCGGAATGTTCTCGCGTTCGTTGTAAGTGGGAATGATCACGAGCGCGTTCGTCACGAGCGCCCCTCGAAGCGCAGCGACGAGATCTGCTCCGAGATGAGCCCGACGAGGAGAACGACCACACTGAACAGAATGAGCAGCACCGAGGAGTTGGTGACGTGGGACTGCGTCACGATCGTCCACAGCGCGTAGCCGGCGCCGACCAGGAACGACGCCGCGCTGATCGGCAGGAAGATGCGCAGCGGACTGAAAATGGTGATCAGCTTCAGCAGAATCAGCAGGAAGCCGACGCCGTCGGCGCCGAGCCTGATCTTCGATTCGCCCTGCCGCCGCCCCGCCTCGATCGGCACGAACCGCACGCTGTACCCCGCCTTCATGAACGCGAGCGTCGTCGTCGTCGGCGTCGAGAAGCCGTTGGGCAGCAGGTGCAGGAATTCTAGGAGACATTCGCGCCGCGCGGCGCGAAAACCCGACGTCAGATCGGGAATCGGCTGTTCGGTCAGGTAGCTGGCGATCCAGTTGAGGAATGCGTTGCCCGCTCGGCGCGCGGCGCCCGCCTGCGTGTGGCTCATACGCGCGCCGACCACGAGATCGTACGCGTCGAGATGCGCGACGAGCCGCGTGGCGTCGGCCGCCGGATGCTGTCCGTCGGCGTCGACGATCAAGACGAACGTGCCCGTCGCCCTCCGAATGCCGGACTTGACCGCCGCGCCGTTGCCCTTGTTGTACGGATGGTGAACCACGCGCGCGCCGGCCGCTGCGGCGCGCGTGGCCGTCTCGTCGGTGGACCCGTCGTCGATGACCAGGACTTCGTGCCAGTGGCCGGCGGCGCGGAGGTTCGTGACGAGCGATCCGATCGACGCCGCTTCGTTGAAGGCGGGGATGACGACCGACGTCGATTCAACCATTCGTCAGGTCGCGAAGCGGAAGTTGATGATGTCGCCGTCGAGCACCACGTACTCTTTCCCTTCGAGGCGCACCTCGCCGTGGTCGCGGCATGCGGCCATCGATCCTCGCGCGATCAGATGGTCGTAGCCGACGACCTCGGCCCGGATGAAGCCGCGCGCGATGTCGCTGTGGATTTCGCCGGCCGCCAGCTGCGCCGCGGTGCCGCGGGGAATCGACCACGCGCGGCACTCGTCCTCGCCGACCGTGAAGAAGGAGATGTAGCCGAGGAGATCGTAGCTGGCGCGGATGACGCGATCGAGGCCCGATTCGGTCAGCCCGAGATCCGCGAGGAAGGCGGCGGCGTCAGCCGGCTCGAGCTGCGCGATCTCGAGCTCGATCTTCGCGCAGACGGCGACCGCGGCCGTCGCAGCATGCGACAGGAAGCCTTCGAGGCCCGCCGCCTGCGCGGCGCGATCGATTTGGACCGCCGCGTCCCCGCCCGATAGCTGCGACTCGTCGAGGTTGATCACGATCAGCAGCGGCTTGGCGGAAAGGAACTGGAATCCACGCAGCCGCTTCAGATCCTCGCCTCTCAGATCGAGCGTGCGCAGAGGCTTCGCTTGTTCGAGCGCGGCCTTGCAGATCTGGATGACGTCGCGCTCGCGCTCCAGATCCGGCGACCGCATTTTCTTCAGATCCTTGTCGAGACGTTCGAGGCGTCGTTCGGCGACGCCGAGGTCCGCAAGGATCAGCTCGTCTTCCATCGCCTGCGCATCTCGCGCCGGGTTGACCGATCCTGACGGGTGCGGCACCGCCGGATCCTGAAACGCGCGCACGACGTGGACCAGCGCGTCCGCGTTCTTGTAGGCCGCCACATCGACGAGCGCTTTCGCGCCGCCGGCCGCGCCGGCGGCGGCGATGTCGGTGAACTCCACTGTCGCCGGCACCCGCTTGCGCGGGTTGTACATCGCGGTCAGTCGATCGAGCCGCGCGTCTGGCACTTTCGAGATGCCGACCGTCGTCTCGCCCTTGCCGTGTGCAGCGCGCGCTGTCTCGCGTGCGCTGGTCATGAGCTGAAAAAGCGTGGTCTTGCCGCTGGATCCAAATCCGATGAGAGCCGCGCGCAGCATGCGTCGAGCCGCGGATGGTACCACGGGGGTCCGACACGTGTCGGACCCCAGTACTTCGTATCCACTCGCGAGCGTGTGCAGAAGCGAGAAAATTCGACATAACTTACTGACCGGCTGGATTTTGCGGTTGACATCCCCTTGAGCGTCCCCTAGTATTTTCGGTGGAATTTTGTGGACAAAAGTGGGCTGAAGGGGATGGTGTCTCCTGTTTCGAGGGCATGAGATCACCCGCATCGATGACAAAGGGCGGCTCAAGGTGCCGAACGTATTCCGTTCGTTCCTGGAGGGCAAATACGGCCGCGATGTGTTTCTGACGAGCCTTTCGGGCGAGGACGTCCGGATCTATCCGATGCCGGTGTGGACCAACATCGAAGAGAAGCTCGGAAAGATGCCCTCGACGCATCCATCCCGCCTGCGATTTCTCGACCGCGTGAATTACTACGGTCAGGCGGCGGAGCTCGACGCACAGGGGCGTGTGCTCATTCCGGCGCGGCTCCGCGAAACGGCGACGATGAACGGCGACGTCGACGTGCTCGGCCAGTACGACTACCTCAACGTCTGGAACCACGATCGGTTCCTGACGAAGCTGCAACGCGAGCCATACACGGACGACGATGCGCGAGCACTGTCGGAGTTCGGGATCTGATGCTGCACGTTCCGGTCATGACCGCTGAAGCGCTGGATCACCTCCGCCCGGAGCAGGGCGGACTGTTCGTCGACTGCACGGTCGGTCTCGGCGGACACGCGCGCGCGCTGCTCGAAGCGGGGGCTACGCGGCTGATCGGCCTCGACCGCGATCCCGACGCGCTCGCGCGCGCGCGCGACACGCTCGCGCCGTGGAGCGATCGCGTAGAGCTCGTGCACGCCGACTATCGCACGATAGCCGAAGTGCTCGACGCGAGGCGCATCGAGCGTGTCGACGGCGCGCTGGCCGACCTCGGCGTGTCGTCGATGCAGTTCGACGCGCCGGGCCGCGGCTTCAGCTTCCAGCGCGACGAGCCGCTCGACATGCGCATGGATCGCACGGGCGGCGAGACGGCAGCGGACCTCGTCGCGCAGTCGACCGAACGCGATCTTGCGGACGCGATCTTCAAGTACGGCGAAGAGCGTTTCTCGCGCCGCATCGCGCGCGCGATCGTCGACGCGCGCCGCGAGGCGCCGATCGACACGACCGGCCGGCTCGCCGCGATCGTTCGCCGCGTGATTCCGCGCCGCGGCCACATGCGGATCGATCCGGCGACGCGGACGTTCCAGGCGCTGCGGATCTGGGTCAACCGGGAGCTCGAGGGGCTCGACCGGTTCCTGGAGACGGCGGCGCTGCGCCTGCGCGCGGGCGCGCGGCTCGTCGTCATCACGTTCCACTCGATCGAGGATCGCATCGTCAAGCATACGTTTCGGGCGCTGGAGCACGCGGCGCCGCCACGCCTGCGGGTGCTGACGAAGAAGCCGATGACCCCCGGCGACGAGGAAGTCGAGCGCAATTCCCGCGCGCGCAGCGCGAAGCTGCGCGCGGCCGAAAGAGTGTGACACCCGAGCCTGCGACGATGCCCGGGCTCGAGCAAGAAAGAACTGTTTAAAGATGGACTCCTTCGAATACGCCATCAAGAAGGACGTACGGAACAATCCGATCGTCCGTGAGGTGGACGAAGCTCGCCAGCGCGAGCTGTGGAAGTCGGTCGGCGTCGCGGCGTTTCTCGTGCTCGCGCTGCTGTTCTCGGCGTGGCAGCACTTCGAGCTGCTGCGGCACGGCTACCAGGCGGAACAGATGCAGCGCGAGCGCGCGGCGGAGGAGGAAACGACGCGGCGGCTGAAGCTGGAGATCGAGACGCTCCGGTCGCCGAAGCGCATCGAGCGGCTGGCGACCGAACGGCTCCACCTCGTCGCGCCCTCGCGCGACGAGGCTATCGTGATCGAACGCGTGCAGCCGGCCGATCCGCCGGCCAAATCGATCATCGCGCGGCGCTGATGGCGGCACCACTGATCGGAACCGGCGCGCCAGGTTCGAAGGTCTGGCGCGCGACGCTGAGAGGACGTATCGCCGCCGTCGCGGCGTTTCTCGCGCTGTGGGTCACCGCAATCGAGGCGCGCCTCGTGTATCTCCAGGTCGTGCGGCACGCCGACCTCGCGGCGCGCGCTGAAAAGCAGCACATGCGGACCATCGATGCGCCGGGCGTGCGCGGCGACATCGTCGATCGGCGCGGCCGCGTGCTCGCGACGAGCGTAGACGCCGACACGATCTACGCGGTCCCTTCCGAAATCGTCGACGCGCGCGGCGCCGTCGCGCAGCTGTGCGCCGCGCTGGGCGATTGCACCGACAAAGACCGGCAACTCCTCGTCGATCGCCTCGGCCAGCAGAAGGCGTTCGCGTACGTGCGCCGCCAGGTTGCGCCGGATCAGGCGCGTCGCGTCGCCGCGCTCAACCTCGACGGGGTCGGCTTCATCAAGGAGAGCCGGCGCTTCTATCCGAACAAGGAGCTTGCGGCGCACCTGCTCGGGTACGTCGGGATCGACAACAGCGGGTTGAGCGGGCTCGAGTACACCTACGATCCGCAAATCCGCGGCAGGAAGGGGACGATCCTCATTCAGACCGACGCGCGGCGTCATGCCTTCAGCCGGTTCGAACGTCCGCCGACGAGCGGCGCGACCGTCGAGCTCACCGTCGACGAGTACCTGCAGCACATCGCGGAGCGGGAGCTGCAGGTCGGTGTCGTCGAGAACCGCGCGGCCGGCGGCACCGCCGTCATCATGAATCCGCATACCGGCGAGATTCTCGCGATGGCGAACGAGCCGACGTTCAATCCCAACGCGTACCGCGAATCGGACGAGGACGACCGCCGCAACCGTGCCGTGCAGGACCTGTACGAGCCGGGGTCGACGTTCAAGGTCGTGACCGTGTCGGCCGCGCTCGAAGAAAAAGTGATGTCGCCCACTTCGCTGATCAACACGAGCCCGGGACGCGTTCAAATCGGATCGCGCGTCGTGCGCGAGAACGCGGGGCACAACTACGGCGTGTTGTCGCTCGGCCAGGTGATCGTGATGTCGAGCAACGTCGGCGCGATCAAGATTGGATTCAAGGTCGGCACCGAGCGTCTCAGCCGGTACGTCAACCTGTTCGGATTCGGCCGTCCGGTGTCGCCCGACTTTCCCGGCGAAAGCGCCGGCATCGTATGGAGTCCCGAGAAGTGGACCGAGAGCGCACTCGCATCGGTGTCGATGGGGTATCAGGTCGGCGTCACGCCGCTCCAGATGATCGCGGCGGTCAGCTCGGTCGCCAATGGCGGCGTCCTCGTCGAGCCGCGCGTCATCCGGGCGGTGTATCGCGACGGCCGCCGCTACGCCGTGCGCCCGAAGGCGCTGCGCCGTACCATCAGCCCCGACACCGCAGCGGCGCTCACGTCGATCATGGAAGGCGTCGTCTCCGACAAGCACGGTACGGCGCGAGCCGCACGCATCGACGGATACACCATCGCAGGAAAAACCGGAACGGCCGCGAAGCTGGTCAACGGCCATTACTCGCACTCCGAGTACAACGCCTCGTTCGTCGGATTCATCCCCTCGCGCGATCCGGCAGTCGCGATCGTCGTCGTCATCGACGCACCGCATGGCCCCAACCGGTACTTCGGCGGCACGGTGTCCGCTCCGATTTTCAAACGGATTGCGGAGCCGACGCTTCAGTACCTCGGCGTGCCGCCGTCGGTCAGCCCGGCGCCGCCGGTGCTGGTCGCCAGCCGTGACGATTCGCCAACGGCGCCTGCGAGCGTCGCCGAGGATCCGCCGCCGCTCGTGAGTCTTGTCGCCGACGGCCCGGCCGGAACGGTCCCCGACCTGCGCGGTCTGAGCGCGCGCGAAGCGATCCGCAAGCTGGTGAAGATCGGCATGAACGCGCGCGCGTCGGGCGACGGCTTCGTCGTGTCGCAGGATCCCGCGCCCGGGTCGCCGCTCGGAGCCGGCGGCACCTGTCGGCTCGTCCTCGACCGCGCGCCGGCGCGGCGGGCGCAGAGCGCGGAGCATCCATGACATGGGCCGAGCTGCACGGCGTGCTCCGCGGGCGCGGCCTCATACGGGCCGACGACGCGCTCGGTGCAGAAGCTGCGGTCGGAGCGATCGCCGGCGTGGCGTACGACTCGCGCGCCGTGACCGAGGGCCAGGTGTTCGTCGCGTTGAAGGGTCTGCACACCGACGGCACCGCGTTCGCGCGCGACGCCATCGATCGAGGCGCGGCGGTGATCGTGTCGGAGCAGCCTGCGCCCGGCGGAGTCCGCGTCCCGTGGGCAATGGTCGAGGATGCGCGGCTCGCCCTCGCGCTGCTCGCCGCGGAGTTCTATCGCCATCCGAGCCGCGACATGCAGGTCGTCGGCATCACCGGCACCAACGGCAAGACGACGACCGCGTACCTGATCGCGTCGATTTTCGAAGCAGCCGGCGTCCGAAGCGGCATCCTCGGAACGGTCGCCTACCGCGTCGGACCGGGAGAGGACGACAAACGCGAGGCGGCGCGCACGACGCCGGAAGCGCCGGACGTGCAGGCGCTGCTCCGTGAAATGGTGGATCACGGCTGCGGCGCCTGCGCGATGGAGGTGTCGTCGCACGCGCTGTCGCTGCGGCGCGTCGACGGGATGACGTTCGCTGCGGCCGTGTTTACGAACCTGACGCGCGACCACCTCGATTTCCATGCGGACATGGAGTCGTACTTCCAGGCAAAGCGGCGGTTGTTCGAGATGCTGCCCCGGACGGCGCCGAGCCTGCTGAACGTCGACGATCCGCGCGGCGCTCTGCTGGCCGACGCGGGTGGAAAGCCGGTGACCTATGCGATCAACCAGTCCGCCGACATCACGACCGGACCGCTGTCGTTCTCGCTCGAGGGCCTGTCGTTCGACGTGCGGACGCCGCGAGGGCCGCTGAGCGTGCGTTCGGCGCTCGTCGGCCGGCCGAACGTCTACAACATCCTCGCTGCGGTCGCCGCCGCGTCGGCGCTCGACGTGCCGTTCGATGCCATCGAGCGCGGCATCCGAGACCTCGACGGCGTGCCTGGCCGATTCGAGATCGTCTCGACGAAGAAGGACGAGGTCACGGTGGTCGTCGACTACGCGCACACCGACGATGCGTTGCGGAACCTGCTCGAGACGGCGCGGCCGCTGACCGGCGGACGCCTGATCACCGTGTTCGGCTGCGGAGGCGATCGCGATCGGACCAAGCGCCCGCTGATGGGCGCAGTCGCCGGACGGCTGAGCGACCTGATCGTGATCACGTCGGACAATCCGCGCAGCGAAGATCCGAACCGCATCATCGAGGAAATTCAGCGCGGCATCACCGCCGACACCCGCAAGGACAGCGATCAGCGAGTGCTCACCAACGTCGATCGGCGTGGCGCGATCGCCAACGCGATCGAGCTGGCGCGTGCCGGCGATCTTGTGCTCATCGCCGGCAAAGGTCACGAGAAGTACCAGGTCATCGGCGATCGGACGCTGCCGTTCGACGACGTGGCGGTCGCGCGCGAAGCGTTGGAGCGCCGGCGGACGGGAGTGGTGTGACGGCTGGAAATGGACGACTTCAGGTTGGTCGCATCGTGGGTCGCGGAAGCGATGGGCGGAACGCTGACCGGCGATGGCGCGCGCGAGTTCAGCGGCGTCTCGATCGACACGCGGACGCTCGAGGCGGGCGAGCTGTTCATCGCGATCCGCGGCGAACGGTTCGACGGCGCGGCGTTCGTCGACGCCGCGATGGCGGCGGGGGCGGCCGGCGTCGTCGTCCCGCGTGGGACGCGTGTGACGCAGGGGCGAGAAGCTGGTAGCGCGAGCCTTTCAGGCGAGCGCCTCACGGTCATCGAAGTCGATGACACGACGATCGCCCTCCAGGCGCTCGCGCGGGCGATCCGACGCGAGTCGGGCGCCAAAGTCGTGGCGATTACCGGCAGCGCGGGGAAGACGACCACGAAGGAAGTCGCGAGCACGTTCCTGTCGGCGTGGTACCGCGTGATCCGGAACCAGGGGAACTTGAACAACCACATCGGGCTGCCGCTGTCGCTCATCGCGCTGCGCCGGCGGCCGGAGATTGCCGTCGTCGAGCTGGGGATGAATCACGCCGGGGAAGTCAGCACGCTCGTCGGCGTCGCCGAGCCCGACGTACGCGTGTGGACGAACGTCGGCGAGGCGCACGTCGGCTTCTTCGCCTCGGTCGACGCGATCGCCGACGCAAAGGCGGAGATTTTCGAGCGCGCGTCGCGCGCGACGCTGCTCATCGCCAACGCCGACGATGCGCGCATCGTCGCGCGCCTGCCGCGGTTCGCGGGACGCGTGGTCACGTTCGGGATCGATCGCGACGCGGACGTGCGTGCGACCGACGTCGTCGACCGCGGCGTGGACGGGATGCAGGCGCGCATCACGACGCCTGAAGGGCGCGCCGACATGACGACGCCTCTGCTCGGCCGCGCCAACCTGGCGAACATCCTGGCGGCGGCCGCGGTCGCGCTGGAGTTCAACGTGCCGCTTGCCGACGTCGCCGCACGCGCGGCGTCGCTGCGGCCGTCGGCGCACCGCGGCGAGATCGTGCGGCTGCCGAGCGGCATCACCGTGATCGACGACAGCTACAACGCGAATCCGACGGCGACCAGACGCGCGCTCGACGTGCTGGCGCAGTCGGAAGCGAATCGACGCGTCGCGGTGCTGGGCGAGATGCTGGAGCTCGGCCACCAGGCCGCGGCGCTGCATGAAGGGGTCGGCCGGGCGGCGGCGGTCGCCCGGATCGATCTGCTGCTGACGGTCGGCGGCGCGCCGGCCGCGGCGCTCGCCGATGCCGCGATTGTCGCCGGCCTGGCGCGGAGTGATGTCCGGCATTTCGCCACCAGCGACGAAGCGGCCGCCGAGCTCATGTCGTTCGTGCGCCGCGGCGACCTCGTGCTCGTCAAAGGTTCGCGCGGCATCAGGACGGATCGCGTCGTGGAGCGGTTGAAGGAGCGTGGCTGATGCTCTTCAACGTCCTGTATCGGTTCCACACGCAGCTGTCGGTGCTGAACGTGACGCGGTACATCACGTTCCGCACCGCTGCCGCGAGCCTGTCGGCGCTCGCGATCAGCCTGATTCTCGGTCCGTGGCTGATTCGCAAGCTGCGCGAATTCCAGATCGGCCAGGTGATTCGGACCGAAGGCCCGCAGACGCACAAACCGAAAGCCGGCACGCCGACGATGGGCGGCCTGCTCATTCTCGCGGCGGCGCTCGTTCCGACGTTGCTGTGGGCCGATCTCGCGAACATCTACGTGTGGATTGCGGTGCTGACGACGAGCGGATACGGCGCGATCGGATTCGCGGACGACTACCTGAAGATCGTCCGCCGATCGCACCACGGCCTGCGGCCGCGCTACAAGATGGGCTTTCAGGTGCTGTTCGGCCTCGCCGTCGGCGCGTCGCTGCTCGTGCTCGCGCACAACAATCTGTACAGCACGAGGCTGATCTTCCCGTTCTTCAAGCGGCTGATTCCGGATCTCGGCTGGTGGTACCTGCCGTTTGCGGCGTTCGTGCTCGTCGCGGCGTCGAACGCGGTGAACCTGACCGACGGCCTCGACGGTCTCGCGATCAGCACCTTTGCGATTGCCGCCGCGGCGTACACCGCGCTCGCCTATGTGACCGGCCACCGAGTGTTCGCCGATTACCTCCTCCTGGTCCGGTTTCCGCCCGCTGCGGAATTGACGGTGTTCGGCGGCTCTCTGGTCGGCGCATCGCTCGGATTCCTCTGGTACAACTCGTACCCCGCCGAAATTTTCATGGGCGATGTCGGATCGCTGGCGCTCGGCGCGGCGCTCGCGACGATCGCGATTCTGATCAAACAGGAACTGCTGCTGCCGATCGTCGGCGGCATCTTCGTCCTCGAAGCGGTGTCGGTGATTCTGCAGGTGGCGTACTTCAAGTCGACCGGCGGCAAGCGGCTCTTTCGCATGTCGCCGCTGCATCACCACTTCGAGCTGATCGGCTGGAGCGAGCCGAAGGTCATCGCGCGATTCGTGATCCTCGGAATCATCTTCGCGCTTCTCAGCCTCGCGACGTTGAAGCTTCGCTGAGGCTGGTTGCTGGGGGCTCGTTGTTGGTTGCTGGTTGCTCGTTGCCGGGGCTGGGGGCTGGGATTGGCGTTTGACGTGAAGAACAGGCGCGTGACGGTCGCAGGTGCAGCACGGAGCGGCATCGCCGCCGCGGAGCTGCTCGCGCGGCGCGGCGCGCGGGTGACGCTGTCCGACACGCGCGCCGACGTCCCCGAAGCGGCGCCGCTCGGGCCGCTTGGCGTCGCGCTGGAGCTCGGAGGTCATCGTCTGGAGACGTTCACCAGGGCCGACCTGATCGTGATGAGTCCGGGCGTTCCGCCCGAGCAGCCGGTCATCCAGGCCGCGCGGGCGCGCGGCGTTCCGGTCATCGCCGAAATCGAGCTCGCGTACCGGTGGCTGCGTGGCCGCGTCATCGCCATCACCGGAACGAAAGGCAAATCGACGACGACGGTGTTGACGGGACGGATTCTGGAGACGGCGGGGTTCAAGGTGACGGTCGGCGGCAACATCGGCGTGCCGCTCAGCGCGCAGGTCTCGGACTCGACGCCCGACACGTTCCACGTCGTCGAGACGAGCAGCTTTCAGCTGGAGCAGATCGACACGTTCCATCCGTGGATCGCCGTGATGCTGAACTTCTCGCCCGACCATCTCGATCGCCATCCGACCGTCGACGCGTACGCGGCGGCAAAGGCCCGGATTTTCGAAAACCAGGACGAAGGCGACTTCGCGGTGATCAACGCCGACGATCCGTCGGTGCTCGACCTGGCGCGGCAGGTCCGAGCGACGAAACTGCCGTTCGGGCGCGAGAAGGCGATTGACAGCGGAACGACGGTGAAAAGCGTCGAGGGCAGATCGTGGATCGTGCGCACGAGCGATTTCGGCGAGTACGGGCTCGTGCCCGTCGACGCCATCCATCTGCTGGGACCGCACTTCGTCTACGACGTCATGGCGGCGACGAGCGTCGGCAGCATCGTTCGCGCGAACCCGGACGATATGACGCGCGCCGTCGAGACCTTCAGCGGGCTCGAGCACGCGATGGAGCTCGTCGCGGACGTCGGCGGCGTGCGATTCGTCAACGATTCGAAGGCGACCAACGTCGAGTCGGCGCTGCGATCGATCGAGAGCTTCGATCGCGATCTGGTTCCCATCGTCGGCGGCCGGTTCAAAGGCGGCGATTTGCGCGTCCTGCGCGAGCCGTTGAAGCAGCGCGCGAAGGCCGTGGTCGCCATCGGCGAAGCGCGGCCGCTCGTGCGCGAGGCGCTGGCCGGCGCGATTGACGTCCACGAGGCGCAGACGCTTGCCGACGCCATCGCCCGCGCGTACGCCCTGGCGAAGCCGTCAGGCGTCGTGCTCCTCGCGCCGGCGTGCGCGAGCTTCGACATGTTTCGGGATTACGCGGAGCGCGGACGTCAGTTCAAGGAGGAGGTGAAGAAGCTGACGCTGTGAGCCGTGAGCAGTCATCGGTCGGTTTGCGCGGTGGAGGACTGGCTGCTGGGAACCCAAGCTGCCCCGGTTTGGGAAGCTGGTGCCTCAATCCCGACCGACTGATGACTGCTGACCGCTCACGGCAATCCTAGTTCGAGTCCGTGGATCGTTTCGGAACAAACGTCATGAGGCTGCAGAGCGGGGAGAACCTTTGGCTAGAAAGCTGAAATCCGACAAAGTGCTGTTCATCACGACGATCCTGCTCGTCGGCCTGAGCGTCGTGATGGTGTACAGCGCTTCGGCGCCGATGGCGCTCGAACGCTACGGGAAGGCCTCGATCTTTCTCGTCCGCCAGGCGCTGTGGTCAATGCTCGGGCTGGGCATGCTCGCGATCGTCATGCGGATCGACTACCGCACCTATCGCGAGCCGGTGTTCATCTGGACCTGCCTGGCGGTTGTCGGCGCATCGCTCGTCGCCGTGCTCTTCATGCCGCCGGTGAACAACGCGCGGCGCTGGTTCGGCATCGCCGGTATCGGCGTGCAGCCGTCGGAGCTGGCCAAGCTGGCCGCGATCTTTTTCATCGCGGCGCTGCTCGAGCGGCGCATGCAGCGGATCAACGACGTCGGCTACGCGGTGGTCCCGATCGGCATCGTCGTCGCGGGTTTCGTCGCGTTGATTCTCCTCGAGCCCGATTTCGGCACGTCGATGTCGCTGGTCCTCATCGCCGCCGTGATGGTCTTCGCGGCGGGGCTCGACTACCGGTACGTCGCGGGCGCGTTGCTCGCGGCGCTTCCGGCGATTTACCTGCTCGTCATGCGCACGTCGTACCGGCGGCAGCGGGTGCTGTCGTTTCTCGATCCGTGGCGCGATCCGCTCGGCGCCGGGTTCCAGATCATTCAATCGCTGATTGCCGTCGGAACCGGCGGCATCTGGGGCCGCGGAATCATGAACGGCGTGCAGAAGCTGTTCTATCTCCCCGAGCCCCACACCGACTTCATCTACTCGGTCATCGCCGAGGAGCTCGGCCTGATCGGCGCCACGGCGGTCCTGCTGTGTTTCTGTGTCGTGACGTGGCGCGGGTTGCGCATCGCGCTGCGCGCGCCCGACTCGTTTGGCGCCTTTCTCGCGCTCGGGCTCACGACGATGGTGGCGGTGCAGGCGTTCATCAACATCAGCGTCGTGCTCGGGTTGATGCCGACGAAAGGGATTCCGTTGCCGTTCGTGAGCAACGGCGGATCCTCGCTGGTCATCAACCTCGTCGGCATGGGGATTCTCCTGAACGTGTCGCAGCACGCGTTGCCGTCGAAAGCATGAGGGTGCGTGGGCATACGTGTGGTCATCGCGGGCGGCGGCACGGGCGGTCACCTGTACCCAGGGATTGCGGTCGCGCGCGAGCTGCTGGCGCGCCGGTCCGACGCGCAGGTCTCGTTCGCCGGGACCGCCCGCGGCATCGAGTCGCGCGTCGTGCCGCGCGAAGGTCTCCCGCTCGATCTGATTCGCAGCGGCGGCCTCAAAGGGAAATCGCTCGCCGATCGCGCGCGCGGCGCGTCGCTGCTGCCGCTGGGGCTGATCGACGCATGGCGGATCGTGTCGGCCCGGCGGCCCGACGTCGTGATCGGCGTCGGCGGCTACAGCTCGGGACCGGTCGTCCTCGTGGCTTCGCTGCGCGGCGTGCCGACGATGCTCCTGGAACAGAACGCGGTGCCGGGATTGACCAATCGATTGCTCGCGCGCGTCGTGCGATCGGCGGCCGTGACGTTCGATTCGACGGCGGCGTTCTTCGGATCGAAAGCGTTCGTCAGCGGCAACCCGGTCCGGCCGGAGTTTCTCGCGACGGCCGGATCTTCACAGGAGTCGGCGATCGATGACCAGGCTTCCGGCATACGGGTCCTAGTTTTTGGCGGCTCTCAGGGCGCGCACGCGATCAACGTGGCCATGGTGGAGGCAGCGGCGCAGCTGGCGGCCGGTCGTCCGCATCTTCGTCTCACACATCAGACGGGAGAGCGAGATGTGGAGATGGTGCGCGCCGCCTACGGAGCGGCGGGGCTTCAGGCCGTCGTCGAACCGTTCCTCTTCGACATGGGACGGCAACTCGGACAGGCGGACGTAATCGTCTGCCGCGCCGGCGCGACGACGCTGGCCGAGATCACCGCCGGCGGCAAGGCGGCGATTCTCGTGCCGCTGCCGACGGCGACCGACGATCACCAGCGGAAGAACGCCGAAGCGCTGGCGGCGAAGGGCGCAGCCGAAGTGCTGCTGCAGCAGGAAATGACCGGCGCCGTGCTCGCGGAACGATTGCTCGCGCTCGCCGCCGATCGCGAGCGGCGAATGCGGATGTCGGCGGCCGCCCGATCGCTCGCGCGGCCCGACGCGGCGAGGGTGATTGTCGATCGAGCGTTGGAATTGGTGGGACGGTGAGGTGCTAGGCAAAACGCGCCACGTGCACTTCGTCGGGATCGGCGGCATCGGGATGAGCGGGATCGCCGAGCTGCTCGCCAATCTCGGATACGCCGTCAGCGGGTCAGATGAGAAGAAGTCTTCCGTCACCGATCGACTGGCGACGCTCGGCATTCGGATCGCGTACGGCCACGCCGCAGCCAACGTCGGCGAAGCGGACGTGGTCGTGGTCTCGTCGGCCGTGCGCTCCGCGAATCCGGAAGTGCGGGAAGCCGCGCGACGGCAGATTCCGGTGATCCCGCGCGCCGAGATGCTCGCGGAGCTGATGCGCCTGCGCTACGCGATCGCCGTCGCAGGCGCGCACGGCAAAACGACGACGACGTCGATGATCGCGCTGGTGCTCGAGCGCGCCGGACTCGATCCGACGGCGGTGATCGGCGGGCGGCTGAGCGCGTTCGGCAGCAACGCGCGGCTGGGCCGCGGCGAGCTGATGGTGGCCGAGGCGGACGAAAGCGACCGGTCGTTCCTGAAGCTGTTTCCGACGATTGCGGTGATTACGAACATCGACCACGAGCATCTCGAAAACTACGGCGGGTTCGACGATCTGCAGCAGGCGTTCGTCGACTTCGCGAACAAAGTGCCGTTCTACGGCGCGGTCGTCGCCTGCGCCGACGACGCGAACCTTACGGCAGTGCTGCCGCGAATGACGCGGCGGGTGACGACGTACGGGCTCGATGCGCCCGACGCGGATCTCACGGCGAGGGACGTCGCGCTCGGGCCGCTCACCGTCACCGCGACGGTCGAGCGCCGCACCCAGCGCACGGGACATGCGGCGAAGACGTCCGTCGTCCTCGGGCGCCTCGAGCTGTCGGTGCCGGGCCGGCACAACCTGCAGAACGCGCTTGCCGCGATCGCCGTAGCGATGGAGCTCGGTGTGCCGTTCGACCGCGCCGCTGGCGGCCTGCGCGATTTTCGCGGCGCCGAGCGCCGGTTCGACGTGCGCGGCGAGCCGAACGGCATCCTGATCGTCGACGACTACGGGCACCACCCGACGGAGATCGCCGCGGTGCTCGCCGCGGCGAAAACGCTCAACCGCCGCATCGTCGTGGCCTTTCAGCCGCATCGCTACACGCGCACCGCGGCGCTGATGAACGACTTCGGCCCTTCGCTCGCCGACGCCGATCACATCGTGCTGACCGACATCTACGCGGCGAGCGAGGACCCGATTCCGGGCGTGACGCTCGAGGCGCTTGCCGCCGCGATTCGCGCGGGCGCGCGCGCGCCGCTCGATGTGGCGCCGCGGCTCGACGACGTCGTCGCCGCGGTCGTCCGGGCCGCCCGACCCGGCGACGTGGTGATCACGCTCGGCGCGGGATCGATCGGCACCGTGCCCGATCGTCTGATCGACGCGCTGGGACGCGCCGGGTCGACGCCGGTGGCCGGGGGACAGCCGTGAGCCCGGTTGCCGCGGTCGCGGCGGACCGGCGGTTCCGGCGCGCGCACGTCAAGCCGTCGCGCAAGCGTCAGGGGTGGCGCGGGCTCGCGAAGCCGGCCGTTCGCGCCGTGTTCGTCGCGATCGTCGTGGCGTACGGCATGTATCGCGGCGCCGCGGTCGCGTCGCACGCGCGCGTTCTGAAGGTCGATCGCATTCTCGTGAGCGGCAACGAACGGTTGTCGCGCGTCGACGTGATCGCGGTGCTGAGCGGGTTGCGCGGCCAGAGCCTCCTGTTCACCGATCTCGACGCGTGGCGACGACGGCTGATGGCGTCGTCATGGGTGCGCGAAGCGGCGCTTCGCCGCTCGCTGCCGTCGACAGTGGAAGTCGTGGTGCTGGAGCGCCAGCCGATGGGCGTGGGACGCATCAACGGCGAGCTCTACCTCGTGGACGAACGCGGCGTCGTCATCGATCAGTTCGGGCCGCAGTACGCCGATCTCGATCTGCCGATGATCGACGGGCTCGCGGCCGCGACACCGTCGGCGGAGCCGCATGCGGCGCCCGCGACGATGACCGACGAGACGCGCGCCGATCTGGCCGCGCGCGTCATCGCGGCGCTCAAATCGAACGCCGCCGTCGCCCGCCGGTTGTCGCAGGTCGACGTCAGCGATCCGCACAACGCCACGGTGATTCTCAACGGCGACCCGGCGGTGATCGAGCTCGGCGAAGAGCAGTTCCTGCCGCGCCTGGAGTCGTATCTCGGTCTGGCGGCGGCGCTGCGCGAGCGCGTCGCGGAGATCGATTACGTCGACCTGCGGTTCGAGGATCGAATCTACGTGAAGCCCGCTTCCGCGCATTCCGCCGTCGCGCCGTCCGCGCTGCGGCGCGACAAGTCGGCGCTTCGGCGCGGCAGGCCCGGCGCGAAGCCGGAACGGAAGTAGCGCAGGCGAAGCCTGCCCTGGGGGATCCAAGTGGGGCGAAAAGAACGCTACCTGGTCGGGCTCGACGTCGGCACGTCGAAGGTTACGGCCGTCGTCGCCGAGATCCTCGACGGCGACGGCCTCGATATCGTGGGGCTCGGCGTCGCCGAATCGCGCGGCATCCGCCGCGGCGTCGTCGTGAACCTCGAGGCCGCGGTCGATTCGATCAAGAAGGCGATTGACGAAGCCGAGCTGATGGCGGGCGTTGAAATCGATTCGGTGCACCTCGCGCTGTCGGGACCGCACATCAAAGGGTTCAACAGCCGCGGCGTCATCGCGGTCGCCGGCAAGAACCGCGAGATCACGCGCGAGGACGTTCGCCGCGCCATCGACGCAGCCAAGGCCGTGTCGCTGCCGACCGGCCGCGAGATCCTGCACGTGCTGCCGCAGGATTTCGTCGTCGACGAACAGGACGGCATCGGCGCTCCGGTCGGCATGACCGGCGCCCGCCTCGAGGTGAACGTCCACATCGTCACCGGCAGCCAGAGCTCGACCCAGAACATCGTCGCGTGCGTGAACCGCGCCGGAGTCAACGTCGCCGAGACGGTCGTCGAACAGCTCGCCGCCAGTGAATCGGTGCTGACCGAGGACGAAAAGGAGCTCGGTGTGGCGCTCGTCGACATCGGCGGCGGGACGACCGACATCGCCATCTACGAGCGCGGCAGCCTCTGGCACACGGCGGTCATCGGCGTCGGCGGCGATCACTTCACGAACGACATCGCCGTCGGACTGCGGACGCCGGTGCCCGATGCGGAAAAGATCAAGCGGAAGTGCGGCTGCGCGCTGTCGGGCATGGTCGACGAGGACGAGACGATGGAGGTGGCGAGCGTTGGCGGGAGGAAGCCGCGCATCATGGCGCGGCGCATCCTGTCCGAAGTCCTCCAGCCGCGCGCCGAGGAGATCTTCCATCTCGTGTGGGACGAGATCCGCCGGGCCGGCTACGAGAAGGCGCTGAACTCCGGAATCGTGCTCACCGGCGGCGGCGCGATTCTCGACGGCATGCCCGAGATCGCCGAGCAGATTTTCGATCTACCGATCAGGCGCGGCTGCCCGACGGGCGTCGGCGGGCTTGCCGATCACGTGAACAGCCCGACGTTCGCGACCGGCGTCGGGCTGACGTTGTACGGCTATCGCAACGCGTCGGGCGAATCGTCGCGCGCGCCGGTCGGCGCGGGCGCGTTCGTGCGCGTGGCCGGGCGGCTGCGCGGACTGTTCAAGGAGTTCTTTTAGGCGCGGGTCTCATGGCCCGCTTCAAGGAGTGCTGTCGATGAACGAAGAGACGAAAGAGTCCAAGCGCTTGAGACTGCGTCTCGACGAAGAGGGAACCGCCGGAGCCCGCATCAAAGTCATCGGCGTCGGCGGCGGCGGCAGCAACGCCGTCAACCGCATGGTGCAGGTCGGCCTCGACGGCGTCGAGTTCATCGTCGCCAACACCGATCTGCAGGCGCTCCGGACCAGTCCCGCGACGATCAAGCTGCAGATCGGCAGCAAGCTGACGAAGGGACTCGGCGCCGGCGCCGACCCGAACGTCGGACGGCAGGCGGCGCTGGAGGACACGGACAAGATCATCCAGTCGCTCGACGGCGCCGACATGATCTTCGTCACGACCGGACTTGGCGGCGGCACCGGCACCGGCGCGGCGCCGGTCATCGCCAGCCTTGCGAGCGAGCTCGGCGCGCTGACTGTTGCCGTCGTCACCAAGCCGTTCAAGTTCGAAGGCCGGAAGCGGCAGGCGCAGGCGGACCGCGGCCTCGACGCGCTGCGGGAGTGCGTCGACACGATCATCACGATCCCGAACGAACGACTGCTGACGATCATCGATCGCGCGACGCCGCTGACCGACGCGTTCGCCACGGCGGACGAAGTGCTGCGCCAGGCGATACAGGGGATTTCCGATCTGATTCTCGTGCCGGGCTTGATCAACCTCGACTTCGCGGACGTGAAGACGATCATGGCGGGCATGGGGCTCGCGATGATGGGCACGGGCGTCGCCGAAGGACAGGATCGAGCGATCGAGGCGGCGCGGCGCGCCATCTCGAGCCCGCTGCTCGAAGGCGCGGCGGTGACCGGCGCACGAGCCGTCATCATCAACGTGACGGGCGGACAGGATCTCTCGCTCGTCGAGGTCAGCGAGGCCGCGTCGATCGTGCAGCAGGCGGCTGATGAAGAGGCGAACATCATCTTCGGCGCGGTCGTGGATCCCGCGCTGAAGGGAAGAGTGAAGATCACCGTGATTGCGACCGGGTTCGGACCGCCGACGGCAGCCCGGCCTGCGGGAACGGGCGCGCAAACGCCCGTGGACTTGGCGCCGTATGCCGACTACGTGCGGCTGCGTGGAGAAGTCGCGGCGCCGGCGGCAGTCGCTGCCTCCGGCCGATTGAGTATCGCGAGACGATCTCCGCTCGAGGCGTCTGCCGCCGCGTCCAACCTTCCGGTCGCGCCGCCCAGTGCTGCAGCGCCTGCAGACCTCGACCTCAAGCTCAACGTCGAACCGAGCGATTCCGACGTCGACCTCGGACCGTCGTTCGATGTGCCCGCGTTCCTGCGCCGGCAGGAGGGGTAACGCCTCGGATGGCCACCTCCGCAAGACCGTACGGTGTCGATGCGGGGCGTTGGGCGTAGACGGGAAGCGCCGCGGCCGCGCTAGAGCGGGTCGGTGGGCGGGACGCGTGCTCGATGGTAGAGTAGGTAGATCCACGGCACACGAGAACGCCGACGTCCGAGCAGCAGTTGCCGCTCGATCGACCCCGTCCATGAATTCCTGGGCTGAGCGCGAACGCGCACGACAAACCCTCGCCAAAGAAGTCGGTTACGTCGTCAAACCGCACGGCGATCGTCTGCGCGTCGCCCTCGCGTTTCCGAACACGTACTGGGTCGGGATGTCAAACCTCGGCTTCCAGACCGTGTATCGCCTTTTCAACGCCGAGCCCGACATCGTGTGCGAACGGTTCTTCCTCCCGCCGAAGCAGGAGCTCGCTCACGCGATCGCCAACCGCACCCCGCTCGTCACGCTCGAGTCGCAGACGTCGGTCGGCGAATTCGACGTCATCGCGTTTTCGGTGTCGTTCGAATGGGACTACGTCAACGTCCTCACGCTGCTGCGGCTCGCCGGCGTGCCGCGATACGCGGCGGAACGGACGGAGCGCCATCCGCTCGTCGTCGTCGGCGGCGCCGTGACGTTCGTGAACCCGGAGCCGCTGGCGCCGTTTGCGGACGTCATTGCCGCGGGCGAAGGCGAGATGCTCGTTCCGGCCATCGGGAAGGCGTTCGGTGCCGCCTCGGATCGAACCGACCTGCTGCGCCTTCTCGCGAAGGAGCGCGGCGTGTACGTGCCCTCCTTCTACGAGCCGCATTACGCCGGCGACGGCACGCTCGCCGGCTACACCGTTCGGCCGGGCGTCGACGCGCCGCTGCCGGTCCGCAAGGCCGCGCTCAAAACCACTGAAGCGGTCGATCCACCGGCGACGAGCATCTTCACCCCTGACACCGAATTCGGTTCGCGGTTCCTCGTCGAAGTCGTCCGCGGCTGCGCGAACCTGTGCCGCTTCTGCTGGGCCGGGTACAACTATCTTCCGGTGCGCGCGTTCCCGGCCGATCGCATCCTCGAGCTCGCGGGCGCCGCGCGCGCGTCAGCCAATCGCGTCGGGCTCGTCTCGATTGCACTCTGCGACCATCCCGACATCGAGCGCATCCTCGCACGGCTCCACGAAATGGGCTACGCGATCAGTCCAGCTTCTCTGCGCCTGGACGATCTCACCGAGCCGATCGTCCGCGTGCTCCGCGAGAGCGGCGAACGGACGATCACGATTGCGCCCGAGACCGGGTCGGACCGTCTCCGCCGCGTCATCAACAAGACGGTTACGAACGACGAGATCCTCGATCGCGCTGATCTGATCTTTGCCAGCGGCATCGAGAACCTGAAGCTCTATTACATGATCGGCCTCCCGACGGAAACAGACGACGATCTCGTGGCGATTCGCGATCTGACGCTGCAGCTGCGCGAGCGGATGGTGAAGCACGCGCGCGCCAGAGGCCAAATCGGCCGCATCGTGGGCAGCGTGAACCCGCTCGTTCCGAAACCCGGCACCGCATATCAATGGCTGCCCATGGAGCAGGATGTGCTCGTCGACAAGAAGATCAAACGGCTGCGCAGCCTGACCTCCGGCATCGACAACGTCTACTTCAACATCAAGTCGGAGCGCCACTCCTATTACCAGGCGCTGCTCTCGCTTGGCGATCGCCGGATCGCGCCGGCCATCGAGGCGGCCGAGCGCAACGGGCAGAACTGGCGCGCCGCCGTCACCGAGGCCGGCATCGACGGCGACTTCTACATCTTCCGGGACCGCACCGCCGACGCGATGCTGCCGTGGGACATCATCGACGGCGGCATGAAGGCGGCGTTCTTCCACGCGGAGTACGACAAGGCGCTCCGTGAGGAGTGGACGCTGCCGCCCAAGCGCGCGCAGGAGAACGCGCGGCTTCTGCCGGTGATTCAGTAGTCCACCTCAGCTGGCTATGGCGGCGCGCTCCTCGTAATCCTGAAACGCCTCGAGAATCAGCTCGCGCAGCTTGTCCTGCGAGGTGAGGTCGACGATCGGCCGCAGCAGCGAAAAGCTGCGCCGCTCGCCGTTGACGGCGTACTGTCGCGACGGGAACGTGACGTTGCGACCGCCGCCGGCGCCGCGCCGTTCCCACACTGCGAAACCAATCAGCTTCAAGCCGGCCAGCGGTCCATCGCCGTCAGCGAAGTGCAGTTCGGCCTCGGCGAGCTTGCCCGGCGGGTTCCCTTTGTCGTTCGGCGTAATCTTGATGGTCACGTCAGCGCTCCTTGTATGGATGGCTGGGTGATCAAGGGCGATGCCGCGAACGCTGCGGCAGTGGCGTCGCAGCAACTCGCAGGCGCGCCGGGTGTTAGCGACGCCGATCGCCTGCGTTCGCGCCGGCGTCGATACGAGCGGCGGGAAATGACAACGCGGGTTGCGTCAGGCGCCGAGGATCATGACCTGCGCCATCGCGAGCTCGTCGGAATGCGTGATGGTGAGCAGCGAGGAACGGCCGCCGATGGCCTCGAAGCGGCGGCCGGCGCCGCCGTGCAACACCAGTTGCGGCGGTCCGCCGCGGCGGACGACCTCGACGTCGCGCCACAGGACGCCCTGCGAGTGGCCGGTGCCAAGCGCCTTCATCGTCGCTTCCTTCGCCGCGAAGCGCCCCGCAAAGTGAATAGCGGGCACGCGCCGGCGCAGGCAGTATGCGATTTCGCCTTCGGTGAAGATTCGCTTCAGAAACCGCTCGCCGTACCGCTCGATCGTGTCCGAAATGCGACCGATGTCGGTCGCGTCGAGGCCGAGTCCAATGATGTTTGACATGATGCCTCGATTGACTGTCGGCCTAGCCGCATCGATTATCCGCACCGAGCCGAAGGCGAGGTGCGACAGGCGGCGGGGGTGGGGCCCCGCCGCATATTGAATAATGATGGTTCTGCCGCAGCCTCACGAGAGCTTTCGCTGGACGGACACGGACGCGGGACCCGCCCTCGTCTGCACGGCGCTCGAACCGTTCGCGCGCCATCTCTTCACGACGCGGCCATGGACCCTTGGATCGGCGCTGCCGGGTGACACGGCCGCGTGGGACGAGGTGTCGCGAACCATCGGCGTCGGCCGCGCCAAACTCGTCCGTCTTCATCAGGTCCACGGCGCGTCCGCTGTGATTCGGCGCACCGGAGAGCTGCGCGACGTCAACCATCTTCCGGACGCCGACATCGTGCTGTCCAACGATCCCTCGCTCGCGCTCGCCATCCAGATCGCCGATTGCGTGCCGCTGCTCGTCGCCGATCGCCGCACCGGCGTCGTGGCCGCCGCGCATGCCGGATGGCGGGGCCTGGCCGCGCGGGCGCCGCAGGAGACGATCGAGATGCTGGGGCACGCGTTCGACAGCCGCCCGTCGGAGCTCGTCGCCGCCATCGGCCCGTCAATCAGCGCGGCGCGGTACGAAGTCGATCGCGATGTGCGCGAACGGTTCGAACAGGCGGACTTCTCGAACGAGCAGCTCGCGCGCTGGTTCGTCGAGGGCACGCGGCCCGATCACTGGCAGTTCGATGGGTGGCAGGCGGCGCGCGATCAGCTGGAATCGGCCGGCGTGCCGGCGGATCGGATTTTCAACGCGGAGCTTTGCACGGCAAGCCACCCAGACGTTCTGTGCTCGTACCGCCGTGACTGGAAAGACGCCGGCAGAATGGCCGCCGTGATTCGCGCCCGCGAGGAGGGGCATGAAGCTTCGAGCCGTGCCTCACGTGGCTTCGCGGATGACGCGTCGCGGCGGAGGTGAGCTTCAGCGCAGGCGCCAGAACTCGCCGGTGAGGCCGGCTTCGCGCAGAATTCTTTCCATCGTCTCCGGTGTTCGAGGCGACCAGTGCTCGTCCAGCCGATCCGCGTACCAGGGACCCGCGAGTCGCCACACCTGCTCGAGCGGCACGACCGCACCCTTGCTCATCTGACGCTCTGCGCACCATCGATCGACGTGCTCCTCCGACCTGAAGAGCAACAGCGTCGCTCATGTGAAGGCGACGTTGTCCCAGAACCGCCGCGGCGGCACCGCGTAGTGGACGACCGCGTCACCATCGATCCGGCCGTCGCGGACGGTCATCGTCAGCTCCAAACCGCAGTCGGCACAGCGCGTTCGCGACGAGCCCGCGCCGACGATCGACAGCACGCCGGCTGCATCCCACGCGCAGTTTGCCCAGTACGTTCGCGATCCGGAGACGACAGGGTAAGGCGTTGGAACGGCGGAAAACGGATGCGCCATCCAGATGTTCAGGGTTGCGGGCGCGAGCACGATCGCGTGCATGTCGGCGAGGCGCTGCAGCGCCGGTGCGACCTCTTTTTCGCCCGCGCCAACCGCGGCGGCAATCCCCTTCAGATCCGGCGCACGCGCCGTCTCGACGAAGTGCCGGTAGACGTGAAGCCGCACGTCGCGCTCGAGCGCAGTGAACAGATCGTTTCGCTTCACGTCTGCAGGCGACGCGTTCGCGGCTTTGCCCTCCGCGCGGTCCATGGCGACGTTGGCAAGGCGATCGGCGGGCGCGTTCAGCGATCGGCCGATGTGCTCGAAGGTGACGCGGCCGATCGCCGCCGCGAGCGCGCGCGCCTTCGCATGCAGCGGCTGCAGTCCTGGATTCTTCACCTTGTAGGCGCCGAGCATCTGCTGCACGAGCAGAAGCGAATCGGAACGGACGTGAAGCTCTCCGTAGCCGTGCGCGCGCGTCCATTCGAGCGCCGCGACGAGGCCACGGTACTCGGCGACGTTGTTGGTGGCGGTGCCGATCGGTTCGGAGAATTCTTCGACGAGCGTGCCGTCGGGCCGCTCGATGCGGACGCCGAAGCCCGCGGGACCTGGATTGCCCCGCGCACCGCCGTCGATGTACGCGACCAAGCGGCCTGCACTCAAAAGGCCTGCCCCGAGCGGAGTCGAAGAATCAACGGGCCGGCTGCGCAACGGCTGCGGCGAAATAGAGAATGCGCTGACAGCTGTCGCACTGGATGATGCTGTCGTTGCGGCGCACGTTGTTGAACACCTGCGGCCGCATGCGGACGTGGCAGATCGTGCAGATGGCGTCGCGCGCCTCGGCGACGGCGATGCCGTTGCGCTTCTTCGCCACGAGATCGAAGGTGGCGAGCGCGGCCGGGTCGAGCCCCTTCGCGAGCGTCTCCCGTTCGCGGCCCATGCGCTCGAGCGACACGTTCAGCTCGGTCGTTTCGTTCTGCAGCGCTTTGCGGTCGGCTTCCACGGCTTTCTGCTCGTCTGCCAGCGCCTTTTCGGCGCGCTTCGCCGCCGCGTTCAGCTCGTCGGCCTCGACCATCAGCTCGAGGATCTTGTCCTCGAGCGTCTTGATCTCGCCCTGCGCGAAGCCGATTTCCTTCTGGACGGCGTGGTACTCCTGGTTCGTCTTCACCGCCATCGCCTGTTCGCGGAACTTCGACAGGCGGCCCTGGTGGACGGCGACGTCCTTCTCGATTCCACGGCGCGCGTTCTGGTTCTCGCTCAGGCGCGCTTTCGCGTCGGCAACCCGCTGCTTCGCCGCTTCGAACCGCGCGTCGAGCGCCTTCGCGCGCTCGGGTTCTTCCGCCAGACGATGACGCGCGTCGTGCACTGCGGTGTCGAGCTTCTGGAGCGCGATCAGTCCCTCGAGGTCTTTGTTCATTAAAAAAAAAGCCCCGGCGCTTGGCGCACCGGGGCTGATCGGTCAACCTGCATTCTGCAATTGGGCATGTGCAATCTCATGATCGTTCGGATCTCGGCTTGCCACCCGAAGCTCGCTCGCGTTGCGGTCCACCTTCCGCCTACGCGCTTCGCCGGACAAGTCGCATTACAGCGACACTGGCTTGCCATCCGTCGCTCCCCCGAAGGGCGAGCGAAGGATGGGCCCACCAGGATTTGAACCTGGAACCCGCCGATTATGAGCCGGCTGCTCTAACCGTTGAGCTATGGGCCCGCAAACAGTTGGCAGCGTCAGTGCTCAGTCGGAGTCATCAGTCGTTCTTCGTGCCGAGTCGACTGATGACTGTCGACTGATGACTGTCGACTGATTACGACGTCCTTCCCTCCAAAAACGCACGCAGCTTCCGGCTCCGCGAAGGATGCCGCAGCTTGCGCAGCGCCTTGGCCTCGATCTGGCGGATGCGCTCGCGCGTGACCGCGAAGCTCTGTCCGACTTCTTCGAGTGTGTGCTCGCTGCCGTCGCCGACGCCGAACCGCATCTTGATGACCTTCTCCTCGCGCGGCGTCAGGGTCTTCAGCACCGATTCGGTCTGTTCCTTCAGGTTCAGGTTGATGACGGCTTCGGCCGGCGACACGACCTGACGGTCCTCGATGAAATCGCCCAGATGCGAGTCTTCCTCTTCGCCGATGGGCGTCTCGAGCGAGATCGGCTCCTGCGCGATCTTGAGCACCTTGCGGACCTTCGATACCGGGATGTCCATCCGCTTGGCGATTTCTTCCGACGTCGGCTCGCGCCCGAGCTCCTGCACGAGCGCGCGCGACGTGCGAATCAGCTTGTTGATCGTTTCGATCATGTGGACCGGGATGCGGATCGTGCGCGCCTGGTCCGCGATCGCACGGGTGATCGCCTGGCGAATCCACCACGTCGCGTAGGTCGAGAACTTGTAGCCGCGGCGGTACTCGAACTTGTCGACCGCCTTCATCAAACCGATGTTCCCTTCCTGAATCAGATCGAGGAACTGCAATCCGCGGTTCGTGTACTTCTTCGCGATCGATACGACGAGCCGCAGGTTCGCTTCGACGAGCTCCTTCTTCGCCTGCTCGGCCTGGTACTCGCCTTTGATGATCGTGTCGAGCGTCTGCTTGAGTTCATCCGGTGACTGCTCGAGCGTGTCGGTCATCGATTTGACCTTGGCCTTGAGGTCCTTGATCGTCTTCTGGATGTTCTTCTTTTCCTCGTCCTTCAGCTTGGTCTTGCGCCCTTTCGGGTTGAGGGTGCGCTCCCACCCGTCGATCTCGCGCTGCACCGCGCGGACGCTCTCGACCGCCTCCTTCATCTCGTCGATGAGGCGCCGCTTCACCGCCTCGGTGAACTCGATGACCCGGATCGCGTTCGACACGTCGACCTGCGCGCGCATCGCCGCCCATTTCGCGCGGCGGTACTTGCGTTTGCCGCGCGTCGTCGTGCCGCGCGGCGTCGCGACGAGCTTCTCTTCCAGCTTCTCGTACGCACCGCGCGCCTTGCGCACCGCTTCAATCTGTTTCTGTACCTGCTTGCGGCGCTCCTCGATGCGCTCGTCGGTGATCTCCTCGTCGTTGAAGATCACCAGTTCGCGGATCGTCCGTTCGCCCGTGTGCAGCTGATCGCCGAGCTCGATGACCTTCTTCGCGATGAGCGGCGTCCGCGAGATCGACTTGATGACGGCGAGCTTGCCGCGCTCGATGCGGCGCGCGATTTCGACTTCGCCCTCGCGCGTGAGCAGCGGCACGGTGCCCATCTCGCGCAGGTACATCCGCACCGGGTCGTTGGTCTTGTCGAGCGCCCCTGGCGTGAGATCGAGCTCGAGCTCCTCGGCGCCTTCGCCGGTCCGATCGATCGGCTTGTCGTCGCGCAGGTACTTCTGATCCGAATCGATGACCTCGATACCCGCGCTGCCGAACGTGTTGAACAGGTCGTCGAGCTCGTCGGAGGAGGTGATTTCCGACGGGAGGAGCTCGTTGACTTCGTCGTAGAGGAGGTAGCCTTTTTCCTTGCCGATGCTGATGAGTTGCCTGACTTCGTCGTACTTTTCCTCGATCGACAAGTCGCCTCCTACGTCAGGTCCTCGATGCGGTGCATCAGATCTTTTTTCCGCTGCCATAAATCATTTATCTCACTGCCGTGTTGTTGTGCACCAAGCTGCTGAAGCCGGTCGATTTCGCGCTGAATGTCCGCCCGTTCGCGTTCCCACCTGAGCCGCTTGAGCGCGCGCGCGCATTCGACAGCCGGAGCTGGAGGGGTCGGAGTAGCGGCTATGCTGGTGACGAGCTGGGCGTTCACTGTACTTAGACGCTGCAGCAGCGCCGAAGGTAAGACGTCTGCCGCATTGTTTTGCAGGCTCCGGGCCATTTCGAAGATTTCGCGCCCCGCGAGCGTCTCCAGGTCGGCGTCGTCCAGCTCGCCGAGCGCCCCCAACGCGTCGGCCGTATCGTGAATCAATGCCCAAATCAGTGCCTTTTCCGCCTGTTTCAGCTGTCCGAACGACGGCAGCTCGCGGGTCGTCAGCGTGGTCCGGCGATTGACGGCAGCCTTACGGATTTCCGCTCGGACGACGTCTTCTGTAATGCGCGCCTTGTGGGCGATCCGATCGGCGAACTGGTCACGCGCCGCGGCGTCCGGGAGCCGCGCGGCAACCGCCAGCATTCGGCCGAGAAACTGGCGTCGGCTGTCGTCATGGCTGAGATCGAGCCCCGTCGCCGCCTGATCGAGCAGATACTCTAAATACGGCCGCGAGCCGCGCAATCTTTCACGATAACGCTCGGCTCCGTGCCTCCGAATGAATGTATCGGGATCTTCGCCTTTGTCCAGTACGACCACGTTCACGTCGAACCCTTCGGACACGAGCATTTCACACGATCTGGCCGCGGCGCCCTGGCCAGCGGCATCGGGGTCGAAACTGAGCACCACCTTCGAGCTATACCGCCGAAGGAGCTGCGCCTGTTGAGGTGTGAGCGCGGTGCCGCACGACGCGACGACCGGGACCGCCTGCGACTGGAAGAGCTGCGCGAAATCGAAATATCCTTCGACGAGCACCGCGAAACCGACCTTGCGAATCTGACCTTTCGTGAGGTTCAGGCCATAGAGGGTTCGGCTCTTCGAATAAATCGGCGTTTCCGGGGAATTCAGATATTTGGGTGCCTGATCGGCGTCCATCGCCCGGCCGCCGAACGCGATGACCGATCCCATATCGCGGCAAATCGGAACCATCAGCCGGTTTCGAAACCGATCGACGACGTCGCCGTTGTCGCGCTGAACGATCAGGCCGCTTTCTAACAGCAGTCCCTGCGCGAAGCCGTGGTCGAGGAGCCTGGCCTTCAACCCCTCCCGCGCCGGGGGCGCGAACCCGAGTCCGAGCGCTTCGACGGTGGCGGGCGCGACATCCCGCTCGGCAAGCTGCTGTCGCGCGCGGGCGCCCGCCGGACTGGCGAGCTGCTCACGGAAGTACGAAGCCGCGACCTCGTGCGCCTTCAGCAATGCCTCGCGCAGGGCGCTGTCTCGCCGGGCATCGTCATCGTTGCCTTCGCTTCGCTCGGGCAACGAAAGGCCGAACTTCTGCGCCAGCGTGCGGACGGCGTCTGGAAATGCCAGCTTCTCGTGCATCTCGAGGAACTTGAACACGTCGCCGCCGACGCCGCAGCCGAAGCAGTGGAAAAACCCTTTCTCGGGATTGACGTGGAACGAGGGCGTTTTCTCCGAGTGAAACGGACAGAGGCCTTTGTAGGTGTTGCCGACACGCTTCAGCGGCACGTACTCCTGCACGACCTGGACGATATTCGCCTGCAAGCGCAGATCGTCGATGAACTGCTGCGGGAACAGACCCATCAGTCTTTCAGTTCCACGACCGTGACGCCGCCGCCGCCCTGCTCCGGCGGAGCGGTCGCGAACCGGGCGACGAGGGGATGCTGCTGCAGAAATCCCGTCAGCGCGCGCTTCAGCTGACCGGTGCCGTAGCCGTGAATCAGCCGCACGACTCGCTGATCGGTGAGCAGCAGGTCGTCGAGGAAGCGTTCCGCGCGCGCGATCGCTTCGTCGACCGTGCAGCCGATCACATTCAGGTCCGACGCCGTCCCTTCGCGCGGCTGCAGCTCGACGTTGACGTTCACTTTCGCGGGTGTGCCGGTTGTGGTGCCGACGATCTTCAGATCGCGGACGCTCGCGCGCATGCGTTTGCCGCGCACGTCGAGTTCCGCCGTATCGTCGTGGACGGCGGTGACCACGGCTTCGAGTCCCAGTCCGCCGACGACGACGCGGTCGCCGACGGAGACCGTGCCGCCAGACGGGTGATGAGCGGCTGCTTGCTGGAAGGCCGCCGCTTGATCGGTCGGCTCGCCGGTGAGAATCCGCTTCGCGACGTTTTCCACCGCAGCGCGCGCGTCGGCACGCGCCGTGCCTGTCTCTCCCGTCGACACCAGACGCGGGGCGTTCGCGATCGCCGCCGCTTTCGCCTTCAGCTCGACGATCACGTCGTCGATCTCCTTGCGCGCCTGGCGGACCTGCGATTCGAGCTGCTCGTTGAGGCGCGCGCGGTACGTCTCTTCACGCTGGCGCAGCGCGTCCTCACGCTGCCGCATCCGCGCCTCGGCTGCCTCGAGCGTTTCCCGCTCGCGCGACAGAAGCCGCTGCTCGTGCTCGAGCGCGCGCATGTCGCGGTCGATCTTCGCGAGGTGCTCGGCGAGCTGCGCTTCGCGAGCGGTCAGGTTCTCGCGCGCGGCCGCGACGACCGACGGGTTGAGGCCGAGCCGCGCCGCGATCTCGAGGGCGAGGCTGCGGCCCGGCGTGCCGTACATCAATTGGTAGGTCGGCGCGAACGTCTCGGCGTCGAATCCGAACGCGGCGCTCGCTACACCATCGGTCGTCGACGCGTAGGTCTTCAACGCGTCGTAATGGCTCGTCGCGATGACCGTCGCGCCGCGCGTCTTGAAGTGATCGACGACGGCGACGCCCAGCGCGCCTCCTTCGATCGGATCTGTGCCCGAGCCGATCTCGTCGAGGAGGACGAGCGCCGGCGTCGCGAGGCCGCGGTCCATCGCGGCAATGTTGGTGATGTGCGCCGAGAACGTGCTGAGGCTCGCTTCGATCGACTGCTCGTCGCCGATATCGGCGAAGAGCGATCGGAAGACCGGCAGCCGCGATCCGTCCGCGGCTGGAATCCGCAGACCGGACTGCGCCATCAGCGCGAGCAGCCCCGCCGTTTTGAGCGCTACGGTCTTCCCGCCGGTGTTCGGACCGGTGATCAGCAGCACCGTTGCCGGCGGAATGACCTTGATGGTCACCGGCACCGGCGGCTTGCTCGCTCCCGGCGCCCCGCCCCCCGGAATCATCAGCGGGTGCCGCGCGGCCTGGAGCTCGAAGGCGCCGTCGGTCGACAGCGCCGGCTCGATGCCGTCGATCGATTCGGAATACCTCGCCCGCGACTGGAGCACGTCGAGTTCGGTGGCGACGTCGATCGTCCGAGCGAGATCGGCGGCGCGGGCGCGAAACGTGTCGGTCAACGCCAGCAGGATCTTTCGGATTTCCTCCGCTTCCTGCTCCTCGAGCGCGACGATGTCGTTGTTGATTTCAACGGTGCTGAGCGGCTCGAGGAACACACTCGCGCCACTCGTCGATGATCCGTGCACGATGCCGGGGATGCCGCTGCGATGCTCGGTCTTCACGACGAGCACGTAACGGCCGTTTCGCTCGGTGACGACCTGATCCTGCAGGTACTTCGCCGTGTCCTTGCCGCGCAGATACGACTCGAGCGTCGTGCGCAGGCGCGACCGCTGCTTGCGGAGGCGATCGCGAATCAGCTTCAGCTCCGGGCTCGCGCCGTCGACGACGTCGCCGGCGGCGTCGAGTTTGTCGCGCACCGTCGCCGCCTCGCCCTTGAACGAGGCGGCGGCGCCGCTCGCCTGATCGAGCAGCGGAAATGACGACGCGGCGCGGCGGATCGCGGCGCGCGATTCGTCAATCGATCCGAGGAAGGCGACGAGCGTCAGCAGCCGCGGCCCTTCGAGCGCCCGTCCTTCGACGGCCAGCGCGCCGAGAATCTGCGGCAGATCGGACGAGCCGCGCAGCGGAAACAATCCGTTCGCCGACAGGAACTTCGCCGTCTCGGTCGTGGCGGCCAGCAGTTGCGCGACTTTGTTCGGATCGGTCGAGGGCGCGAGCCGCGACAGACGCTCGGCGCCCATCGGCGTCATCGCGAAGCTCGTCACCGTCTCGACGACACGATCGAACTCGAGAGCCCGCAGGGCACCGGACTGCATAGATGGGAAAACCCCTAATACTATCGTGCGTCGGGATGCGAGGCCAGAGGTTAGAGGGACCTCGACCGTACCTCTAGAGATGATTAATCATCGACGCCACCATCGCTGCGCCAAAACCGTTGTCGATGTTGACGACCGACACGCCCGCCGCGCAGCTGTTCAGCATCCCGAGCAGCGCGGCGATGCCGCCGAAGCTCGCGCCGTAGCCGACGCTGGTCGGGACGGCGATCACCGGTACGCTGACGAGGCCGGCGACGACGCTCGGCAGCGCGCCTTCCATGCCGGCGACGACGATGATCGCGCGAGCCGACGCGAGGCGCTCGCGCTCGCCGAGCAGACGGTGGATTCCGGCGACGCCGACGTCATACAGGCGGCACACGTGATTGCCCATCAGCTCCGCGGTCCGCGCCGCTTCTTCCGCGACGAACAAATCCGAGGTGCCAGCGGCGGCGACAACGATCGTTCCGCGACCCGGGGTTACGTCTTCCTGACGAAACGCGATCATCGCCGCATCGGCGTAATATGTCGCCTCGGGAACCACCACGCGCACGGCCTCGTACGCCGCTTCGGTGGCGCGCGTCACGAGCAGCGTCGAACCGCGGCGAACGATTTCTCTTGCGATGGCGGCGATCTGGGCAGGCGTTTTGCCTAAGCCGAGAACGACTTCGGGAAAGCCCTGGCGAACGGCGCGATGATGATCGACGCGAGCGAATCCGAGATCTTCGAACGGCCGCGCTCTCAGCGCTTCGACGAGACGCTCACGCGCCGTCACGACGTCGACGTCGCCGCGCGCGACTTGCTCGAGCAGATCCTGGAGCTGTTTGTTTGACGTCATCCGAACCCAACAGTAATATAAATGATTGCGTTGCTAGAACATGACGCCTGTTGAGACGGTCACCCTCGCCCTGTACTTCTTCGTCCTCATCATCCTCGCGGTTTACGGCTGGCATCGCTACTATCTGGTCTGGCTGTACATCCGGCATCGCAGCAATCAGCCGAAGGCGGGACCGCCGCTCCATCCGATGCCGGTCGTCACGATCCAGCTCCCGCTCTACAACGAAATGTACGTCGCCGATCGCCTCATCGCGTCGGTGTGTGCCATCGATTACCCACGCGAGCTGCTCGAGATCCAGGTGCTCGACGACTCGATCGACGAGACGCGCAGCGTCGCCGACCTCGCCGTTCGGCGCTTCGCCGCCGAAGGCGTCGACATCAAGTATTTCCACCGGACGAACCGGCGCGGCTACAAAGCCGGCGCGCTCGAAGAAGGGATGAGGGTCGCGCGCGGCGAGTTCATCGCGATCTTCGACGCCGACTTCCTGCCGAGCCGCGATTTCCTGGCGCGGCTGATGCCGCACTTCGCCGACCCGGCGGTCGGCATGGTGCAGGCGCGCTGGGGCCACATCAACCAGGACTATTCGCTGCTGACGAAGATCCAGTCGATTCTCCTCGACGGCCATTTCGTCCTCGAGCACGGCGGACGCAACCGCAGCGGCCGCTTCTTCAACTTCAACGGCACCGCCGGCATCTGGCGGCGCGTCGCCATCGACGACGCGGGCGGTTGGCAGCACGACACCCTCACCGAAGATCTCGATCTCAGCTATCGCGCGCAGCTGCGCGGCTGGCGCTTCGTGTTCGTGTCGGAAGTGATCGCGCCGGCCGAAGTGCCGGTCGAGATGAACGGATTCAAGTCGCAGCAGCATCGGTGGGCGAAGGGCTCGATTCAGACGTGCCGCAAGCTGCTCCCGTCGATTCTTCGATCCGACCTCCCCTTCGGCGTGAAGGCCGAAGCGTTCTTCCACCTCACCGCGAACTTCAACTACATCCTGATGTGCGTCCTTTCGATCCTCATGTTCCCCGCGATGGTCATCCGCTACAACATGGGGTGGTACGAGATGCTGCTCATCGACATCCCGCTGTTCTTCGCGGCGACGTTCTCGTTCTGCAACTTCTATACGGTGTGCCAGCGCGAGATCCACAAGGACTGGCGCGCCCGCATCAAGTACGTCCCGTTCCTCATGTCGGTCGGCATCGGGCTGTCGATCAACAACACGCGCGCCGTCTTCGAGGCGCTGTTCCGCAGGGATTCGGAGTTCGCGCGCACGCCGAAGTACCGGATCGAAGCCGACGTCGACGAATGGGTCGGGAAGAAGTACCGGCAGTCGGTCGCGATTCAGCCGCTCGTCGAGCTGCTGCTCGGGCTCTACTTCACGTGGACCGTTTTCTACGCCCTCGCCAATCAGATCTACGGCACCCTGCCGTTCCTCGTCCTCTTCCAGGTCGGGTTCCTGTACACGGGGCTGCTGTCGATCGTTCAGCAATACGCCGCCGATCCGGTCGTGCTGAACACACAGGTCGCCAGCGGTAAATGACGTCGCGGGTTGCGATTCTCCGCGTCACGCCCGAGACCATCCTTTCCGACGTCGATCGCCTCGTCGATCTCGCGGGCGTCTCCGTCGCCCTCGATTCCAGCAAGACGACGATTCTCAAGGACAACATCTCGTGGCACTTTCCGTTCCCGGCGGCGAACACGACGCCGTGGCAGCTCGAAGGGACGATTCAGGCGCTGGCGCGGCGCGGGTTCGCCGATCAGGTCTGCGTTCAGAACAAGACAGTCGTCACCAACGCCTTCAAGGGCGAGGATCTGAATCACTACGTGCCGATCGTCAAACGCTACGGCATCCCGGTCCTCTACAACTTCGTCGAAAAAGACATGACGTGGGTGCCCTACGAGCCGAAGGCGCCGATGCGCGTGCTGAAGCGCATCTACCCCGAAGGCATCCACATTCCCGATTTCTTCTTCGGCAAGAACATCGTCCATCTGCCGACGACCAAGTGCCACATCTACACGACGACGACCGGCGCGATGAAGAATGCGTTCGGCGGCCTGCTCAACACGCGCCGCCACTACACCCACTCGTGGATCCACGAGACGCTCGTCGATCTGCTCGCGATCCAGAAGGAGATTCATTCCGGCCTGTTCGCGATCATGGACGGCACGACGGCGGGCAACGGTCCCGGTCCACGGACGATGTATCCCGTCGTCAAGAACGTGATGCTCGCGTCGGCCGATCAGGTGGCGATCGACGCCGTGTCGGCGAAGATGATGGGGTTCGATCCGCTGTCGATCGACTACATTCGCCTCGCGCACGAGGACGGCCTCGGCGTCGGCGACCCGCGGCAGATCGAGATCGTCGGCGACACCGACGCGGCCGCCGAGAACTGGCACTTTCACGTCGGGAAGAACCTGGTGCGCATCGGCGGGGGCGACCTGATCTGGTTCGGTCCGCTGAAGCGATTGCAGAAGCTGTTCTTCCACACGCCGCTCGTCAACGGCTTCATCCTTGCGAGCGACGTCTATCACGACTTCTACAGATGGCCGCTGATCGACCGCCGCGTGTTCGAGCGGTGGTGCGAAACCACCGAGTGGGGTCAGATGTTCCTGCGGTACGCCCAGATGGGGCCGCAGGGTCGGCCGCCGGACGCCATGGCATCTCCGCGTCGGCCGACAGCGCCGATGTCGTCGCGGATTCATTAGCACGTACAACTTTCCCCTCTACCCGCATCCGGTAGATCCGCTACACTCGGCGCTTCCTGAAAGGAAGGCGTCATGAATTACGGTCGTCTTGCTGCCGCTGTCGTTGCCGCGACCATCCTCGACGCCGTGTACGGGTTCGCCGTGTACGGCACGCTGCTGGCCGGAGAGTTTGGCCGGTATCCCGGCGTCTATCGCTCGAACGAAGCGGGGCAGGCGTATCTCCCGCTGATGTTCGGCGGGCTGTTGATCGCGATCGCGGTCGCCGCGGTGATCTATGCGAAAGGTTACGAAGGCGGCAACGGGCTCGGTGAAGGGATTCGTTTCGGAGTGCTGCTCGGCGTGTTCGTCGTTGCGGCGTTCGCCGGGGTCAACTACGCGGTTCTGAACATCGGACGTCGGCTGGCGTTGTACGTCGCCGTTGCGGGATTCATCGAGTGGACGCTCATCGGCGCCACCATCGGGTTGGTCTACAAGCCGGCGGCAGCGCCGACGCGGCGCACCGCCGCGGTATGATGAAACGTCATGACTACGGCCGCGAAGCCCAAAGCGGGGCTTGAAGACACCGTCGCGACATCGTCGGCGATCTGTTATCTCGACGGCGATCGCGGCGTGCTCGCGTACTGCGGATACGACATCCACGATCTCGCGCGTCACGCGACGTTCGAGGAAGTCTGCTATCTGCTGTGGCACCGGCGGCTGCCGACGCGCGCGGAGCTCGGCGATCTCCAGTCGCAGCTTGCGGCCGCGCGGCCGCTGCCGGAGCCGGTGCAGCGCCTCATGCGCACGTTGCCGGTCGCGTCGGCAGGACGCGGGCAAGTGATGTCCGGCGCGATGGACCTGCTGCGGACGGTGACGTCGGCGTCGGGTCACTACGACGCCGACGCGGGGGACAATTCCGCGCAGGCGAACGACAGGAAAGCGGTCCGCCTCACCGCGCAGATCGGCTCGATCGTCGCGACGATCGGTCGAATGAGCGCCGGCGGCGGACCGATCGATCCGGACCCCGTGCTCGGCCACGCGGCGAACTTCCTGTACATGCTCACAGGCGAGCGGCCGAGCGGGCTCGCGACGCGCGCGTTCGACGTCGCGCTGATCCTCCACGCCGATCACGAGCTCAACGCCTCCACGTTCGCGGCGCGCGTCGCCGCCGCCACGCTCACCGACATCCACTCCGCCATCGTCGCCGCGATCGGAACGCTCAAGGGGCCGCTGCACGGCGGAGCGAACGCCGATGTCATGCGCCTGCTGCTCGAGATCGGCGCCGACGCGCCGCTCGAAAAGGCGGAAGATGTCGTTCGCGCGAAGCTCGCACGCAAGGAAAAAATTCCCGGTTTCGGCCATCGCGTGTATCACACCGAGGATCCGCGCGCGACGCATCTGCGCCAGATGTCGCGCGATCTCGGCCAGCGCGCCGGAATGCCGATCTGGTTCGAGATGTCGCAGCGGATCGAGGCGCTCGTCAAGCGCGAGAAGCAGTTGAATCCCAACGTCGATTTCTACTCTGCGTCGACCTACCACGCGCTCGGCATCCCGATCGATTTGTTCACGCCAATCTTCGCGGTCAGCCGGATTTCGGGCTGGACGGCTCACGTGCTCGAGCAGTACGCGAACAACCGCCTGATCCGTCCGCGCGCCGACTACGTCGGCCCGGAGTACCCGCAGCGTTACGTTCCGCTCGAACAGCGTTGAGCCGCGCCAGCCGTCGCGGCCCGCCACCATGGGGTGGCCTCGCTCGGCTGAAAGCCTCGCGCTACGGGTTTCGCTGGACGCGCTATGGGTTTCGCTAGAATTGTAGAAGTCATCTGCCTGTGGACCCGCAACGGATTCGGAACTTCTCGGTCATCGCGCACATCGACCACGGCAAGTCGACGCTCGCCGACCGCTTTCTCGAGCTCACCGGCGCGCTGCAGGCGCGCGAGATGGAAGCGCAGGTGCTCGACGCGATGGACCTGGAGCGCGAGCGCGGCATCACGATCAAGGCTCATCCGGTCCGTCTCAACTACACGGCGCACGACGGCCAGCAGTACGTCCTGAACCTGATCGACACGCCGGGCCACGTCGATTTCTCCTACGAAGTCACCCGGTCGCTCGCCGCATGCGAGGGCGCGCTGCTGCTCGTCGACGCCTCGCAGGGCGTCGAGGCGCAGACGCTGGCGAACGCGTACCTCGCGGTCGAGAACAACCTCGACATCATCCCGGTCATCAACAAAATCGACCTGCCGGGCGCGCAGCCGGAAGAGTCGCGCCGGCAGATTTCCGACATCATCGGCCTCGACGGCGATCACGCCATCCTCGCCAGCGCGAAGGTCGGCACGGGCGTTCCGGAGATTCTCGAGGCGATCGTCCACCGGCTGCCGCCGCCGGCGGGCGTCCCGGACGCGCCGCTGAAGGCGCTCATCTTCGACTCGTGGTACGACCCATACCGAGGCGTCGTCATCGTCATCCGCGTCATCGACGGCATGATTCGCCCGGGCATGAAGATTCGTCTGATGGCGCAGGGCCAGGACTACGAATCGCTGCAGCTGGGCATCTTCACGCCGAAGGCGGTCGAAGTCGGCGAGCTCGGAGTCGGCGAAGTCGGATTCCTCGTCGCGAACATCAAGAACGTCGGCGACGCGAAAATCGGCGACACCATCACGGAAACGAGCCGGCCGACGGCCGAGCCGTTTCCCGGCTTCAAGGAGCTCAAGCCGATGGTCTTCGCCGGCCTGTATCCGGTCGAGGGACATGAGTATCCCGAGCTGCGCGACGCGCTCGAGAAGCTTCGACTGAACGACGCGTCGTTCTTCTACGAGCCGGAAACGTCGGTGGCGCTGGGATTCGGATTCCGGTGCGGGTTCCTCGGCCTGCTGCACATGGAGATCGTCCAGGAGCGGCTGGAACGCGAGTTCAACATGGACCTGGTCACCACGGCGCCGGGCGTGTTGTACCGCGTGACGACGACCGATGGAAAGGTGGAGGAAATCGACAGCCCCGCGAAGCTGCCCGACGCGGGGCACATCGAGAAGATCGAGGAGCCGGTCATCACCGCGATGATCCTGACGCCGGCCGAGCACGTCGGCGGCATCCTGCAGCTCTGTCAGGACAAGCGCGGCGTTCAGAAGACGCTCGAGTACGTCGCGTCCGATCGCGTGCTCATCACTTACGAGCTGCCGTTCAACGAGGTGGTGCTCGACTTCTACGACAAGCTGAAGACCATCTCCCGCGGCTACGGGTCGCTCGATTATCATGTGACGGGCTACTGGCCGTCGCCGCTCGTCAAGCTCGACATCCTGGTGAACGGCGATCCGGTGGACGCGCTGTCGATCATCGTCCACCGCGACATGGCGTACGAGCGCGGCCGCGCGCTCGCATCGAAGATGCGCGAGCTGATTCCGCGGCAGATGTTCGAGGTCGCGATTCAGGCGGCAATCGGCGGCCGCATCATCGCGCGCGAGTCGGTCAAGGCGATGCGCAAGAACGTCCTCGCCAAGTGCTACGGCGGCGACATCACGCGCAAACGGAAGCTGCTCGAAAAGCAGAAAGAGGGGAAGAAGCGCATGAAGCGCGTCGGCAAAGTCGAGATTCCGCAGGAAGCGTTTCTCGCCGTGCTGAAGATGGGGACGGAGAGCGAATGACGGCCGACGCCGGCGCGGTCAAGGAGATGAAACCGGAGGGGAAGCAGGCGGCCGCTCCGTTCAAGAAATCGACCGCGCGCGAGTACTTCGAGTCGATCGTCATCGCCGTCATCCTCGCGCTGTTCATCCGCACGTTCGTCGTGCAGGCGTTCAAGATTCCGACCGGATCGATGGAAGAGAACCTGCTCATCGGCGATCATCTGCTCGTGAACAAGTTCGAGTTCGGTCCGACCTCCTCTCGCGTCGAACGCGCGCTGCTGCCGGTCGCCGAGATCAAGCGCCGCGACGTCATCGTGTTCAAGTACCCCGAGGAGCCGGAGCGCGATTTCATCAAGCGCGTCATCGGCCTGCCCGGCGAGACCGTGGAGCTCCGCGAGAAGAGGGTGTACGTCAACGGGAAGGCGCTCGTCGAACCCTACGTGCACTTCCTGCAGCCGCCGAGCGGCGAATCGGAATTCCACGAGGTGACGTCGTTCGACGTCCGCGAGCGGTACGGACCGGTCACGGTGCCGGCGGACCACTACTTCGTCATGGGCGACAACCGCGACAACTCACAGGACAGCCGCTACTGGGGCTTCCTGCCCCGCGACTACGTGAAGGGCAAGGCGCTCGTCATCTACTGGTCGTACGAGGCCGGCCGCGAGGACTATCAGGACGAAGGGACCGGCGCGACGATCAAAGGACTGGTGTCGGTGTTCGCCCACTTCTTCACGCGAACTCGCTGGGACCGGATGTTCCATCAAATCCATTGAAGCTGATCATCAAGCTGCTCATCGCGGCGGCGATCGCCAACGCGGCATGGCGGGTCGGCTCGGCGTACCTGTCGCACTATCGATTCAAGGACGCCGTCGAGCAGCTCACGCAGTATCGCGGCGAACGCTCGGACGACCAGCTGCGCGCGCGCATCCTGGAGCTGGCGTCGCAGTACGACATCCCGATCGACGAGGACCAGCTGACCGTTCGACACGACGAACGAAACCACACGACGGTCGATACGTCCTACAGCCGCCAGCTCGAATTGTTCCCGGGCTTCAAATATCCGTGGGAGTTCACGATTCACGTCGACACCTACGTCGCCACCTGATCGAGCGCCGCAACTTCCGATCCGACCGCCTCCTTGTACGCTTCGTCTTCGATCGATCCGACGTTGATCTCGACGTTGAGCCGTGCGCCGTGCATGCCGGCTCGGAGCAGCGCCGCGGCGACGCCCACATCGCTCGACGCGCCCGGATGGCCGTGCGCGCCGACGATGTCCGCCTGCTTCAACGCCAGCGCGGACAGCCGCATCACTCCGAGCGGCACATCGGTGGCCGACCTCAGCGCGCGCTGAATCGCGCTCTTCCTCGCGCCCTTTTCGTCGTCGGTTCCCTTCGGCAGCCGATAGGCGGCGACGACCTGGTCGTACGCGATCGTGTCGGCGTCGATCGCCTCGGTCAGCTGTTGCCGCAGCTCGACGAGCGCTTCGGCTGCCGCCGCGAGCGCAGCGCGGTCTTCGTTCGATCCGGAGCGCGTCTTCGGCAGCGACGCGACCATCATCAGAAGCGACGCGCCGACGGCCGACGCCAGCGCTGACGCGGAGCCGCCTCCCGGCGTGGGATCGGAGGAGCTGAACGCCGCCAGCAGATCGCGAACCGGCTTATCGACGAGCGTCAAGACTTTTTCCAGACGACACGGCCACATTTGATGACGGTTCGAATCGGTTCGGCGCCGACGCGAATCAGGTCGATGGCAGGACCGTCTACGACGACGGCGTCCATCTGTTTGCCGACTTCGAGGCTGCCGACGCGATGGTGGCGGTCGAGCGCGTACGCGGCGTTGATCGTCGCGCCGACGAGCGCCTCCTCGAGGGTCAGCCCCATCCCGAAGCACGCCAGCGTCATGGCAAACGACATCGAAGGCGAGAAGCCGCCGCCAGGATTCACGTCGGTGGCGAGCGCGACGGGCACGCCGTGGTCGATGAGGAGCCGCGCCGGCGCGAACCGATCGAGCTTCAGGTAGAACGACGCGATCGGCAGCAGCGTCGCGACGACCCCGGTTGCCGCGAAGCGCTTTGCGTTCTGCTCATCTATGAAGATCAGGTGATCGGCGGAGCGGACGTGCATGTCGGCGGCGACGCCGGATCCGCCGCTCGCCGCGAGTTCGTCGGCGTGAATGCGCAGCTTCATGCCGGCCGCGCGCGCCGCCGCGAGGATTTCCCGCGTCTCTTCGGGCGTGAACACGCCGCGCTCGCAGAACACGTCGCACCACTCGGCGAGCCCCTCGCCGGCGACCGCGGGAATCATGCTGTCCACCACGAGATCGACGTACGCGCGGTGGCGATTCCGGTACTCGGCCGGCACCTCGTGCGCGCCCATGAACGTCGGCGACAGCTCGATCGGGTGATCGGCGGCGAGCGTCCGGATGACGCGCAGCATCTTCAGCTCGTCCTCCGTCGTCAGCCCGTATCCGCTCTTCGCCTCGCACGTGGTGGTGCCGCACCTCAGCATCTCGTCCAGTCGCGCGCGCGTGTCCGACGCGAGCTGACGTTCGGAGGCCGCACGCGTCGCGATGACCGTGCTGAGAATGCCGCCGCCGTCGGCCGCGATCTCCTCGTACGACGCGCCCGCCAGCCGGCGCCGAAGCTCCTCGCGGCGATCGCCGGCGAAGACGATGTGCGTATGCGGATCGACGAAGCCGGGCACGACGACGCCCCCGCGTGCGTCGAGGATGCGCGCCTCGGGCGCGAGCTCGACTTCGCCGGAGACGAGGCTCTCGAAGCCGACGAAGACGATGCGTCCCGCGTACGCGGCAACGGCCGCGCGCGCGATCGAACGGACGTCGCCCTGCCGCGAGCCGGCTCGCGGCGCCGGCCCGGCGCACGTCAGCACTTCCGCGGTGTTGTGAATCAGGAAGTCCGCGAGCACGCGTCAAGGATAGCGCGGACGCGGTCGCGGGAGATGCCGGCAATCGCGACGCGCTTGCGGCGTCCGCGCTCGCCGCTGACGATGCGAATCGTCGATCGAGGCATGTCGAGGAGGGCCGCGAGGAAGGCGATGAGGGCGTCGTTCGCGGCGCCGTCGACCGGCGGCGCGTTCAGGCGCACCAGCAGAGCGCCGTCGCGGCTGCCGCCGATTTCGGTTTTTGCGGCGCGGGGGATGACGCGGACGTCGAGCTCTATACCCGCGCTCGTCGATCGAATCACTTCACGCGGTGGATCAGGATCTTCTCGTCGCGCTCGCGCGCTTCCTGCTCACGGATGTACTCGAGCGTGTTTCGCAGCGTCTGGATCGTCGACTCCATCGTCGTTTCGACGTCGCGCCGTTTGAGCTTCATGCCGTCGATCTCGCGCTGCACGTCCTCGAGGCGCGCCTGCGTCTTCTCGAGCAGCAGGTCGGACCGTCTCTCCGCGTCGCCGATGATGCGATGCGCTTCCTCCTGCGCGTTCGCCTTGATGTCGTCGGCGAGCTTCTGCGCGGTCATCAGCGTCGCCTTGAGGTTCTTCTCGTGCTCGCGGTGCTCGCCGATCAGCGCTTCGAGCCGGGTGACGTCCTGGCGAAGCCGATCCGTCTCGCGCAGCGCCTGCTCGTAGTCGTCGGCGACGGCGGCGAGAAAGGCCGTGACCTCGACCTTGTCGAAGCCCCGGAAACCGGAGCGGAAGCGCTGCTGTCGAAGGTCCAGGGGACTGACGTTCATTCTTAATCCTCGCGAGGAACCTTTTTCACGTGCGTGGGTCCCCACGCCCTCGGGCTCAAGGCTGCCCCCGCTCGCTGACGCCCTCGCGCCGTGGCGCTCGGGCGTATCTAGAACAGAACGTTCGTGTTCCCCACGGTTATCGGACGAATTGTGCCGCTTCGACAGAGCAGGGTCGAACATATAGATCAGACCGCGGCCGTGTCGCGGCCTCCGAAAATGGCCGTCCCGACGCGCACGAGCGTCGCGCCTTCCTCGATCGCGACCTCGAAATCGTGGCTCATGCCCATGGACAACTCGTTCAGCATCGAGCCATCCACGCCCTGTGCCAGCATTCGGTCGCGGACGGCGCGAAGCTCGCGGAAATACGGACGCGCCTGCTCGAGATCCTCGGACGCCGGCGGCAGCAGCATCAAGCCGACCACGCGCGCCGCGCGGCAGCCGCGAGCCGCCTCGAAGATTGACGCCAGCTCATCTTCGCGCGCGCCGTGTTTGGTCGCTTCCCCGGCCAAGTCGACCTGGACGAGCAGATCGATGCGGCGGCCGATACCGGCAGCGGCCTCGTCCACCTTCGTCAGCAGCGCCGGACCGTCGATTGAGTGGATGAGGTCAAACCGCGTGCCGGCCTTCTTCGCTTTGTTCGATTGAAGATGACCGACGAGATGCCACCGAATCGGGAGATCCGCCGTGCGATCCATCTTGTCGAGCGCTTCCTGGACTCTGTTCTCGCCGAAGTCAATCTGGCCAGCGTCGAATGCTGCACGCACGGCGTCCGCCGGAAAGGTTTTCGAGACGGCGACGAGCCGAATGGAGGAGGGGTCGCGTCGGACCCGGCCGGCCGCCCGCGCAATGCGTGCGCGGACATCGGCCAGCCGGGCCGGGAGGTCGTTGGTCAAGGTCGGGCGGCTTCGCGCCGCTTCGCTCGCCTGAAAGGCTCGCGCTACTTCTTTAACTGTGCGACGAGGGCCTTGGCCTGCGTCGCGTTCGGTCCGTTCGGCGCCAGCTTCAAGTAGGTCTCGAACTCGTCTGCCGCCTTCGGAAGATTCCCTTCGTTCACGAGCGCCATGCCAAGCTGAAAGTGCGCTTCGGCGTGGCTCGGGTTCGCCGCGACGGCGGCTTCGAACTGCTTCTTCGCGTCGGCAATCTTGCCGGCGTTCCAGAGAATCACGCCCTGGTTGAACATCGCGTCGGCGTTGCCGCCGCCCGCGGCGCCGGCGGCCGCGCCGCCCGCTTCCATCGCCTTCTGGCTCGCGGCAGCGGCCTGGTCGAACTTCCGCTGCGCGTTGTAGATATTCGCGAGCCCGTTGTACGCCTCGGCGTAATCGGGTTTCAGCTCGGTCGCCTTCTTGTACGCCTCTTCAGCCTTGTCGTAGTCCTTCTTCTGCGAGTACGAGAAGCCGATGTTGTAGTAGCAGTCGAAGCATTTTTCATTGATCGCCGCCGCCGCCTGGAACTTCGCAATCGCATCGTCGTGATTGCCGGCGCGGCTCGCGGCGACGCCTTCCTCGAATACTTTCTTCAGCTCGGCGGCCTTGGCCGCGACTTCTTTCGACGGACCGCCGGCGCCCATGACGAGGCGCGCTTCGGCGGGCGCGGCGATGCGGACGTTCAGGTTCGCGGTGTTCGACGTCTGCTTGTCTTTCTCGGCGGTCACGGCATATTGGCCCGGCGGCAGGCCGATTTGCACGAACTCGCCTTTCTTGTTCGATTTCGTATCGAAATGCCGGTTGGTGCCACCGGTCATGTCGATGTTGATCTTGGCGCCGTCAACCGGCTGACCCTGTGCATCGAGCACAACGCCGCGCACCATTCCGGTCGACTGGGCGGCCGCCGGCATGACGACAGCCAGCGCGAACGCCGCGCACGCCATCAACCAGAGAGACCGGCCGTTCACTCGGCGGATCATGGACTCCTCCTCAATCAAATGAGAGCAACTCTCGCGTGCAGACTAGTTTATCACTCGTAGTGGAGCGCCTGAACGGGGTCGAGCCTGGCAGCCTTCATCGCCGGATAGACGCCGGAGACGAGCCCGATCAGCACCGAGACGGAGAAGGCCAGGACGAGCGAGCCGCCGCTGATGATCGTGGACCAGCCGGCGAAGCTCGCGATGAGGCGCGACATCGAGGCGCCGAGCAGGAGGCCGAGCGTGCCGCCAGCCACGGCGATCAGCGTCGTCTCCATGACGAACTGCCGCATGATGTCGGTGCGCCGCGCGCCGATCGCCCGGCGGAGGCCGATTTCGTGCGTCCTTTCGAGGACGCTGGCCAGCATGATGTTCATGATCCCGATGCCGCCGACCAGCAGCGAAATGGACGCGAGCGCGACCATGACGATGTCGAAGATGCGCTTGGTCCGCTGCTGCTCGGCGAGGAGCTCAGCAGGAACGACGAGCGCGTAATCGTCGGCGCCGCGGTGCGAGGCCGACAGGATTCCGCGGACGGTCGCGGCGGCGGCGATGACGTCGGCGTCGGCTTTCAGTCGCATGTAGACGCCGTCGATCTCGTCGCGAAACTGACTGTAGTTGTCTTCGAGACGGAACATCGCCGCGCCCGTCGGCACGTACAGCGCGTTGTTGCGATCCTGCCCGGGTAAGCCGGCGACGTCGCCCTGAACGACCGCTTGCGGTCCGGCGACGCCAATCACCTGATACCACTGTCCGTTCACCTTGACGAAGCGGTCGAGCGCTTCAGCGAGGCCGAACAGACGCACGCGCGCGGCCTCGCCGAGTACGCAAACGGCCGCCGCCCGCGCTGCCTCCTCGGGCGTGAAGAAGCGGCCGGCAGAGATCTTCAGACCAGCGATCTGCCGGTAGTTCGACTCGACGCCGTACACGACCGGAAGCTCGCCCTGTGGTTTCGGGATGACCTGCGACGGTGTGAAGCGCTTTCGCGGCGAGAGCATGTCCAAGCCGGGAACAGTCCCCTGCATCGCGCGGATATCGTGAAACGTGAGTCCTGGCGACTGCTGCCGCACCTTCTGGTACGCCTGAAACTCCGTCGTCTCGTGCGCCTCGACGATCAGGTTGCGGACGCCGAGGTCTTCGATGAATGCCATCACCTGCTGCTGCGCGCCGGCGCCGATCGACAGCATCGCGACGACGGCCGCGACGCCGAAGATCATGCCGAGCATGGTCAGCAGCGTGCGGAGCTTGTGCAGCAGGAGGTTGTCGACGCTGCGCCCGAGATCCGGCAGCCACAGAACCGATGTCATCGCGACGCGCGCTGCGGAGCCGGCGGCTGGGCTTTCGGACGCGAACCGATCGCGTTGGGGTTGACGAGGGCGACTTCGGCCGACTGCTCGATGTTCTCGACCACGGCGAGGCTGTCGGTCCACGCGCGCACGCGGATCTCGCGCGCGTCGAAGCCGCCGTCCGACCGGATGTACACGGTGGGTTTCCCGCCGACGTCGAAGACGGCCGTGCGCGGAACGTACAACACGTTGTCGAACGCCTGACCGGAGATCGCGATGGCCGCCGAGACGCCGGGACGGACGTCCGGATGTCCGCTGACGTCGAACGCGATGTCGAACTGGCGCGTGCCGGCGTCGAAGATCCCCCGCGAAGCGACGCCGCTCACCGTCCGTACGGTGCCGCGCAGCTTCGCGTCGGGCAGCGCGTCGACGGCGACTTCGACCGGTTGACCGGGCGCGACGTTCGCGCGGTCGCGCTCGGGCAGCTTCGCCGTCACCTCGACGCGCGACGAGTCGATCACATCGGCAATCGGCTGACCGGCGAACGCCGCGTCGCCGACCCGGTAGTCGGGCATCGCGCCGCCGAAATAGATGCCGCCGAACGCCTGGAAATTCGTGCGAATGGTGACGAACCCGTCGAACGGCGCCCGAACATGCAGGCTCTCGATGTTGCGTTCGGCCACCTGCACCGAGAGCCGGGCCTTGTTGCGCTTCTCACGCTGACTGTCGGCCGACGCGTGGATAGTATCGCGATGGGCCTTGACGTCAGCTTCGATCTGCGCGAGGCGCTGCTTCGCTTCCTCGAGCGCCAGCACGTTCTGCTGCGCCTTGATGGCGCTCACGAGCTCGTTCGCCTGCACGTCGAGTTCGGCACGCCGCACGTCGTAGCGCGCGTGCAGCAGCGCGACTTCATCGTCGCTCTGCTGCACCGCCGCCTGCGCATCGGCCTTGACGATCTCCTGCTCGGCAAGCTGCAGATCGAACCGCGCCTGTTCGAGGTTGAATTCCTGTTCGGCAGCATCGAACTCGACGACGACGTCGCCGGCTCTCACCGCGGCGCCGGTGTCCGCCAACTGGACGATCTGGAGCTGGCCCCCCATCGGGGGCACGGCAAGCTGCGCCGCGCGCGACGAGCGCAGATCGCCGACGGTGTACACCGTCACCTGCACGCGGCCGCGCTGCACATGCGCCGTCGGAATCGCCTTCGGCAGCGCGGGCGCGACTCCACGCAGCACGGCGATGCCCGCGACGAGCAGCACGACGACTGCGATGAGCCCGTCGCGGATCATTTGCCGGCGGCCTCCCCGCCGGGCTCCTTCAAGGCGACTCGCTCGTTCTCCGCGACGCCCGCGGCGATCGCGATCTGATCGCGACCGCGCCGCAGCACGGTGACCGTGCGCGTCTCGATCCCTCCTCGCGCGACGATGAAGACGACCGTCGCCGGTCCGCGCTGGAACACGGCGCCGATCGGCACCACCACGACGTCCGCCAGCCGATCGAGCTCCACGCGCGCAGATGCGCTCATGCCCGATCGCAGCCGAGGATCCACATCGGGGATCGCGACGACGACATCGAAGTTGCGGACCGGCGGCCACGTCGTAAAGTCCGGCTTCGCCACGACGGAGATGTCGCTGAGCGTGCCGTTCAACTCGCGGTCGGGAACCGCATCGACGCGCACGCGGACGCCGCTGCCGGTCTGAACGCGTCCGCGATCGGCTTCGTCGACGCGCGCGGTCATCTGGATCGACGTCAGATCCGGCAGCTCGGCGATCGCCGCGCCGAACCACGCTCGATCGCCGCGCTTGAATTCCGGCGCCGCACGCATGCCGGGACCGCCCGCGCGGAAGTTGGGCAGAAGCGAAATCGATCCGCCAATGGGCGCACGGACCTGCAGCGACGCGATGATGCGCTCGGTGTCGCGCACGTCGAAGGCCGCCTTGTCGCGCTTCTGCCGCGCCATGGCGACGTCGGCTGCGGCGGCGATCCGTTCGCCGTCAACTTTCTTCTCGAGCTCGCGGACGTGCGCGTCGGCATCGGACGCCGCAATCACGTACTTCTCGGCGTCGAGCCGGGCGCGCAGTTCGTTGCCCTGCAGCTCGAGGCGCGCGCGCGCCAACGCCTTCCGGCCTTCGTCGAGCTCGCTCTGCGCGGCGGCGACGCGGCGGCGCTGCTCGGCCTCCGTCCGCTCGATTTCCGATTCGGCCTGTTTCAGTTCCGAGCGCTTCGTTTCGAGCGTACGCTGCTGCACCGTCGGATCGAACGTGATGACGACGTCGCCTGCAGATACTCTGGCGCCGTTGGTCGCGAGATCGACGATCTGCAGATCAGTGCCGGTCGACGGCGCCGTCAGCACCACCGATCGCACGGGACGAATCTCGCCGCGAAGCTGCAGGAAGTCGACGAACGTCGTCTTCGTGACCAGCGCGGTCGGCAGCGACGACGCCGCGCCGTCGCGCCGCAGCGACGCGACGGCTGCGACCGAGAGCGCGACGACGATCGCGACGGCCAGTATCGCCGTCGGCTTTTTCATCGGCGATCCTCCAGCACGTCTATCGCCGCCGCGAGATCCGGCATCAGATGCGGATCGCTGCCGTCGATGCTGAACACCGCCAGGAACGTCCGGACGCGGTTCGACATCGTGCTGATGGCGCCGATCTGCGACAGCTGCTCGAGCCGCCCCGTGAACGTGCGCGTCGGATACGAGTCGAGGGTGATGCGCGCTGACTGACCGACGCGAAGCCCCGAGACGTCGGCCTGGTTCACGCGAACCCGGACGCGCATGGCCGACGAGTCGATCACGTCCATGATGCCGAGCCCGGAACGCACTTCTTCGCCTTCCTGCACTTCGCCCATCGTGCCGTTCTTCCATGTCGACTTGAGCACGACCATGCCGTCGATCGGCGAGACGACGCGCATCTTGGCGGCGTTGCTCTCCGCGTGCTTCCACGCATTCATGGCGCGATCGCGCTGAATCTCCAGCCCGCGCACGTCGGCGGTGTCGGCTTTGCGTCTGAGCTCGAACGTGCGGCGCAGTTGTTCGAGCCTGGCGCGCGCCTCATCGAGCGATAGCCGGTTCTGTTCGGCGGTGATTGGAGGAGAGATGTCGTTCTTCGCCACCTCGAGCTCGGCGCTCCTCACGGCGTTCTTCGCCATCTCGAGCTCGGCTTCGCCGTGCGCGCTGGCGGTGATCTGCTCGCCGCGCTTGCGGTTGATCTGCTCGACGAAGTCGCGGTACTCGGCCTGGCGATCGTGCGCATTCTTGATTTGAGCCTGGCGATCGAACTCGATCAGAAGGTCGCCGCGCGTCACGCGTGTGCCGGGCTTGACCAGCCGAACGATGACCAGCGTCCCCGTGCCCGAACCGGCGAGTCGGGGCACGACGACGGGGTGACTCCGGAGGGGCTCGATGGAGCCCTGCAGGCGCAGCGCTGAAGCGCCATTCGCCTCCACGGTACCGGAGACCGTTGCGACGAGCGCGCCGACGAGAACAACGACGAGCGCGCAGATGCGCCACGCCATGCTGAATGATAGACGCCGCCGCGCGTGAAATGGATGGCCGCTAGGAGGAAAAAAATGCCGCGACGCGCGCGAGGTCGTGCACGACCGGCGCGGGCGGCAGCGAGGCGACGAAGCGGCGTCCGTATCCTTTCGTACGAATCCTCGGGTCGAGCACGACGAGGACGCCGCGGTCGCGGCGGTGACGGATGAGGCGGCCGAGCCCCTGCTGCAGTGCAAGGACGGCGAGCGGCACCTGGTAATCGCCGAACGCGTCGCCGCCGCGGGCGCGGATCGATTCGATGCGCGCCGCGGTGATCGGATCGGCCGGCGACGCGAACGGCAGCTTGTCGACGATGACGCAGCTGAGCGCTTCACCGACGACGTCGACGCCCTGCCAGAAGCTCGACGTCGCGAACAGTACCGCATGCGGCGTCGCGCGGAACTGCTCCAGCAGCTGCGATCGCGGCAGCGTTCCCTGCGCGAGGATGGGATAGTCGAGCGCCATCTCGGCAATCGCCTGCACGGCGCGCATGCTCGCGTAGCTCGTGAAGAGGACGAACGCGCGCCCCTGCGTACGCTTCAGAATTTCGATCACCTCGCGCCCGGCCGCCGTCGCGAAGGCGTCCGACCGCGGGTCCGGCATCCTCGGCGGCAGATAGAGGATGGCCTGCCGCTCGAAATCGAATTCCGACGGCAGCCGAATCTCGTCGGCCTCGCGGATGCCGAGCCGCGAGCGAATGTACTCGAACGTGCCATCGACGCTCAGCGTCGCGGACGTCAACACCGTCGTGTGCATCTTGTCCAGCAGGACCTCGCGCACGATCCTGGACACGTCTATCGGCGCGGCGCGAAGAAAGATCCCGCGGCCGCGAAACTCGACGAAATAGACGTACTCCGCGTCGTCGGCCCGCAGGAAGATCCGCAGCTCGTCGCGCAGCTCGCGCGCCCGCCGCGCCAGAGCGGCGACATCCTCCCGCCGTTGCGATTCGGCGTCGTCGTCCCCGCCGCCGGCCGCAGCAGCAGCGGCGTCCTGCTTTAGCCGGACTCCAATCAACAGCGTCAGCGTTGCTTCGACGAGATCGAGCGCGCTCGTGAGATCCGCCGCTGATTCCTGCGTCTCGACCAGCGACTCCGTTGTTGCGCGTACCCTCTCTTCGCTCCTGATCGAGCCGGTCGCTCGATGCGCGAACGCCACGTCGCTGAAGAAGGCGCGCGCGTAATCGCGCAGCCGTTCCACCGTCTTCGCGACCTCCTCTTTCGCCTTGCGGTCGTTCCCGACGATGATGAACAGCGATCGCTCGATGTCGCGCGCGAGCTCCTCGAAGCGGTAATTGCTGACGCTGTATCCGAAGTACTGCGTCGCCACGTCCTCGAGCTGATGCGCCTCGTCGACAATCGCACGGCTGCACGCCGGGATCACTTCGCCGTACGCGTTCTGGCGAACCGCCGCGTCGGCGCAGAGCAGGTGGTGGTTGACGATGACCACGTCGGATGCGGCGGCGCGCTGGCGCATCTTCGTGACGAAGCACTCGTCGTAGCGCGGGCATTCCGTCCCAAGGCACGTTTCCGCGGTCGCGGCGACGTCGCTCCAGAACGGCAGGTCCTCCGGAAGGTCTGTCAGCTCCGCGCGATCGCCGGTCTCGGTCTCCGTCGACCAGCGCCGGATAATCGGCAGGAATACGTTCTCAGCCACCATGCCGGTTCGCGCATCGCCGGCAAGCTGATCGAGCTTGTGAAGACAGAGGTAGTTCGCGCGCCCTTTCATGCAGGTCGCGGTGAACGGAACGCCGAGCGCGCCGCGCAGCAGCGGAACGTCTTTGAAGAAAATCTGTTCCTGGAGGTTCTTCGTGCCGGTCGAGACGAGGACGCGTTCGCGGCTCAGAATCGCGGGGACGAGATACGCGAGCGTCTTGCCGGTTCCAGTTCCTGCTTCGGCGAGCAGCACGCCGCCGCGCTCGAAGACTTTTGCGACGGCCGACGCCATTTCCACCTGCCCGGCGCGCGGCTCGAAGTCGGGAAGGGCGCGCGCGAGAGGACCCCTCAGGCCGAACGTCGTCCGAACTGCCTCGACGCGATCGGCAACGCTCGCATGTGCGGCGCCCTGCGGGCCTATTCGGGGTACAGCGGGAACTTCCGGCACAACGCCTCGACCTCGGCGCGGACCATACCGAGTGCCTGATCGTCGTCGGGGCTCTTGAGCGCGCGCGCGATCAGCTCGCCGACGATTTCCATTTCCGGTTCGCGCATGCCGCGCGTCGTGACCGCGGGCGTGCCGATGCGGACGCCGCTCGCGACCATCGGCGGATTCTGATCGAACGGAATGGCGTTCTTGTTGACCGTGATCGCCGCTTTGCCGAGCGCCGCCTCCGCAACCTTGCCCGTGATGCCCTTCGAGAAGACGTCGACGAGCATCAGGTGAGTATCGGTGCCGCCGCTGACGAGACGGAAGCCGCTCGCGGTGAGCACTCCCGCGAGCTTCTTCGCGTTTGCCGCGATCTGGCGCTGGTAGTCGGCAAACGCCGGCTCCGCCGCTTCCTTGAAGCACACGGCCTTGGCCGCGATGATGTGCACCAGCGGCCCGCCCTGCACGCCGGGGAACACGTTCTTGTCGAGCTCCTTGGCGTACTGCTCGCGGCACAGCACCATGCCCGCCCTCGGGCCGCGCAGCGTTTTGTGCGTCGTCGTCGACACGAAATCGGAGTGGGGGATCGGGCTCGGATGCACGCCCGCGGCGACGAGACCGGCAATGTGCGCCATGTCGGTCACGACCGCGGCGCCGACGCGGTCGGCGGCGCGGCGCATCCGCGCGAAGTCGATGACGCGCGGATAGGCGCTCGCACCGACCATGATCATCTTCGGCTTGTGCTGGTCCGCGAGGCGATCGAGCTCGTCGTAGTCGATCCGCTCGTCATCCTTCTTCACGCCGTACGGAACGATCGTGTACAGCTTGCCCGAGAAGTTCAGCGGATGGCCGTGCGTCAGGTGGCCGCCGTGCGCGAGATTCATGCCGAGAACGGTATCGCCCGGCTTCAGCAGCGTGAAGTACACCGCCATGTTGGCCTGCGCACCGGAGTGCGGCTGCACGTTGGCATGATCGGCGCCGAACAGCGCCTTCGCGCGCGAGATGGCGGCGCGCTCGACCACGTCGACGTACTCGCAGCCGCCGTAATAGCGGCGTCCCGGATACCCCTCGGCGTACTTGTTCGTGAATACCGATCCGGCAGCTTCCAGAATCGCGCGGCTGACGAAGTTCTCGGATGCGATCAGCTCGAGGCCGTGATTCTGCCGCCGCAGCTCGTCCGCGATCGCGCCGGCGATCTCGGGGTCCGTTTCGCGCAGCGTGCGCCACATTGCGGGAGTCGTTTGTGTCGTCATAAGCTCGCTCGGCTGAAGCCTTCGCGCTACATCGTGGAGCGGCCCGTTCAGTGTGGCGCGGTCCGTTCAGTGTGACGCCGTCCGTTCAGTGGCGCGATCCGTTCAGTGTCGTGGCGCGGCCCTCTCAGGGCCGCGATCGTTCCGCTTCGGCGATCTGA